>Ga0208277_1001118_pt1 | contig 15753 bp, 15 predicted proteins | sample ETNtaG_5_FD_185782 | JGI IMG/M metagenome (GOLD analysis project Ga0208277, IMG submission 185782) | Marine microbial and viral communities from oxygen minimum zone, Eastern Pacific Ocean - ETNP201406SV205 (SPAdes) (version 2) | ecosystem: Environmental > Aquatic > Marine > Oceanic ...
AGATTAAAAAGACTAACTGCCAATTTCCCCGCAGCAAGTGTTACAGATCCAATAAGCACAATTACCAAAAATTGAGAAACGTAATTATTAATAATATTTTTTAAAAAAACATTCGATACATTTACTGAATCAATGTTTGATGAAGCTATTGATAATGCACCAAGAAAAAACCAAAGGATGATGTGGGGCTCAATTGCATCAAGTACAGCGTCATCTCCAGCCCAACTTGATTTCTTAGCAATGGACTTAAGTCTTGAATGAATATATCTTTTAAAAATTAATCCAAGTAGTATTCCAAAAACTATAATGAGCAATGGAGGTAAAAAAGTTTCTAAATTATTTTGTAGCCAATTAGTATTCATTTTAATCAAAGCTTACAGAGACAAGCTTAGAGACCCCTTTCTTTTCTTGAGTTACACCATACATATGATTTGCTATTTCCATTGTAAGTTTATTATGCGTCACAATAATAAACTGCGTTTCATCTGAAAATTGTTTTAGTACTTTTGTGAATTTGTGTATGTTTACATCATCTAGCGGAGCATCTACCTCATCTAGTATACAATAAGGACTAGGCTTTACTTGATATATTGAAAAAAGAAGTGAAATTGCAGTTAATGCTTTTTCGCCACTCGATAATAATCTTAAAGAAGTATTTCTTTTACCTGGGGGCTGCGCATCAATAACAATATCAGCCTCAAGAGGGTCTGGATCACCAACTAGTCTAAGATTACCATATCCACCTTCAAAAAAAAGGTTAAATAATTTTTCATAATTCTTACTTATGTGTTTAAATGTTTCTTGAAACTTTTTTCTTGCAATACGGTCAATTTTTTGGATGGTTTCTCGCAGATTCTCTTCAGAATCAACCAAGTCATCCCGCTGCTTTTTTAAATGACTTAATCTTTCATTATCCTCGTTGTATTCATCCTGAACAGCCATATTAACAGGGCCTATATTTTCTAAACTTCTCTGAATTTTTTCTACCTTGTAAGCTAAATCATCTTCTGAATCATCAACAATTAATTTATCGGGAATTGAGGTATTATATCGTTCTTTAATTTGCTGGTTAACTATTTCAATCTTTTGCTTAAGATCATTTAATTTGAATTCTGACGATTTCAAATTTTCTAAAATAGCTTCTCTATCTTTTTGTTCTAATTTGATCTTTGTTTGGATCTGATCAATAATTTCATATGTTTCTCTAAAGACAGATTGCTTTAAATCAATTATTGACCTCTGCTTTTGTAATTCTGCATTTATTTTTTCAAGTTCTTTTTCTCCATCTATTATTTTTTGATCAAGTTCTTTCTTTAAATCATTGAAGTTTTTTTCTTCCTCAATAATATTTACTTGAGATTTTTTGATAGCTTCAATCTGCTCATTGGCAGAGTTTGATTTGTAAATTAAATTATCTCTTTTTGACTCAATGTTAACCATTTCTACTCTTGCATCTTGCAAAACCTGCTGTTGAGAATCTCTAGATTTACCTACTTCAAGAACACTTTGATTGGCTTTATTTATTTTCTCTTGAAAGGTTGACAACAATTCCTCAGCTTTGTGGATATTAGGCTCTAATTTTTTTATTGAAATTTTTGAATCATTTATAATTTTCTCTGTATCTGCGAGATCTTTTTTAATAATACTTATATTTTCTAAACATTGGGTCTGGTTTAAATGATTTTTCATTAATGAAGATTCTAAATCATTTAAATCACTCTCAATTTTTTTAATAGCGCTTTGCTTTTGACCTAATAATTCTTTTGATGATTCTATATCTATATCAATTAATGATTGTGCTTTTGCAATTTTTTCTTGTTCTGATTTACTGTCTTCTAATTGCTTAGAAATAATTTCAAGTTTACTTTTTCGACCAATTAGATTACCATGCTCAGAGACTTGCCGGCTTTTTATAATCAGATCTTTTCCAGTATACGAACCATTAAGGTCTACTAACCTCCATCCTTCAAGAGATTTATCATTTGCAGCTTTTTTAAGGTTCTCAACAATTAAAAGGTCACCTAAAATATAATCTGCAAGAGGAATTAGCTTTTTATCAGTTTGAATTATTTCTGATGCTCTAGCTAAAATATTTGACGATTTTGGTACAGGGCTGAGTTTTACCTTATAATCAATTGCTTCTTTGAATGGTATGATAGTTAAATCACCAGCATTAGCATCGATTGCTTTTTCTAAAGTTTCTAGGGCTGTTTTTTTATCTTTTGAAATTAAACAATGAGATAATTCACCTAAACCATTTTCTAAAGCATCCCTATATTTTTCTTGGACTTGGAAAACATCTGCTACTGTTCCCAAAACACCATTAAATGCTTTGGGGTTTTCAAGTACATATTGAGTACCCTGAGGGAAGCCCTCATTTGACTCTATTAATTCATTATAAAAATCTGCCTGATCATTTAGCGACTCTATTTTAACACTCAGACTATTATACTTTTTAATATACTCTTGTTGATTATCAATTTGACTTTGGAGTTTGGAATGCAAATCATCATAACTAAGCTTGCTCTTAGAAAAAGTCATTTCAGAGGATGATTGTTTTTTTTCTAAGGACGATATTGAATCTTTAATTTCTTTGGATTGATTTTTTTGAAGAGAATATTTATCTCGCAAAATTTCATATTGTTTATTTTTATCTTCTATTAAATTCTTAGTTCGGTCGTATATAGAACGATCTGAGGCCATTGTTTTTTGATGGTTCCATCTCTCATTTTGAATTTGATCTAAATATTTTAATTCTTCATGATACTTTGCCTCGATTCTATCAAGAGCCTTTTTCTCATTCTTGTAGGATAATAATGAACTATCAAGGTCATTTTGTAAAATTTCACTTTCTTTAAGAAACAAATCACCATCTTTTCTGAGAACAGCAATTCGAGATTCATTCGATTTATAATCATTTTTACCTCGATCTATTGATAATACCGCAGAATTACCTTTTTCAGTCCATACTAAAATATTTTGCCTAGTTTCTTGCTGCCTTTCTGATAGAGTTGATAATTCTGTTTGCAGAATATTTAGCTCATCTTCTTGTTTTTTATAAATAATTCTATTTTTTTCTAATTCATCCTCATGCTTTGATGATTGATCAGTTTTAGAGCTCTTAAGATGATTAAAATCTTTTATTTCTTGTTGAAGAGGATGCATAATGCCACGATATTTATCTACCCTTAAAAATGCAAGTTGCATATCTTTTTCTCTCAAATCCAATGTAAGCTTCTCATGCCTTTTAAACCTTTTAAGTTGAAGTTCAAGTCCATGTACTTTTTGTTCAACCTCTGATATAACATCATTAATTCGCTCAAGGTCAAATCTTGTGGCATCAAATTTTCGAAGGGTAGATTTTCGTTGTTTCCTGTATTTATTTATACCGGCAGCTTCTTCAAACATTCTTCTTCTGTCATCACCATTTTCTGATAAAATTTGCTCGATCATCTTTAACTCTATAACGCTATAAGCATCTGAGCCCATACCTGTATCTACAAATAAATCATTAATATCTTTTAATCTACAAGGCGTTTTATTAAGGCTATATTCACTTTCTCCATTACGATAGACCCTTCTGCCTATTTCAATATCATTATATTCAATTGGAAGTTTTCCCTTATTATTATGGACAGTCAGAGTTACGTCACAAACACTTAGCGGCTTCATATTTTCAGCGCCATTAAAAATGACATCTTCCATTTTACCACCTCGTAAAACAGTTGATTTCTGTTCACCGAGTACCCACCTAATTGCATCAACAATATTTGTTTTACCACAGCCGTTTGGTCCGACTACGGTAGTAACACCTTCACTAAGCTTTAAAACTTCTTTTTTAGCAAAAGATTTAAAGCCGTGCATTTTTAATTCCGAGATATACACTTTATACGCCTAAAAGATTGTCGCTAAATCTAGTAATTTTACTAGATACTTACACGAAATGAATAAAATAATAAAGAAACTATTTATTTTTAATAAACCTATTAAACGATATGTGAATTAATAAGCCGCTGTAATCTTTTTTTTGATCTGCCTCTTGCTTGAGTTTAATTATATCAGAACCTATATGAAGAGCTACTGAGCTTTGATTATACCATCTAAATTCAATTCCACCACCAATAAATCCAGCTGAAGACCAATGTGTCTTTGCTTTTCTCCAAATCTTTTTATAACTACCATTACCTTCTTTACCATCAATAGTCAAATTAAGACCGCCTCGAATCGTTATAAATGGTGAGAAGTTATTGGCAATTTGACCTGCAAACGGATGATAATTAAAGCCAACTAGGAATGGAATAAACAATAAGTTCTGCCCACTAATTGTTACATATTGATTTGTCCAATAATCATAAACAATACTTTCAGTTTCACCTTTTATATCAAAGTATCTAAGCTCACCAACAAAATCAAAATTTTTTTTATTATTGCCTGATAGGTAATTGAAAAAAATTCCTGAACCTTTAGAACCTATATCCAAGCCTGCACCTACCCTATTATTTGATGAAGTTGAAAAAATAAAGTTCACAATAATGAATATTAGCGGTAGTGAGAATTTCATTATGATTTATTCAGGTTCTGGTTTATTAAATGTTCCTGCTAATTCTGGAACAGGTTTATCACCCACAACTGATTCATTAAATATACGATTAAGATCTTTTTTCTCTATATCTAAATACCAATAGCCACTTGGATACACTACTAATGCAGGCCCCTGCTCACATACGTCTAGACAACCAGACTTATTAGCTCTAACCTTGCCCTTTAAACCAGCTTCATTAATCATTTTAACGAATTCTTTTCTTATTTCCATTCCACCGCAAGCACCACAGCTCTTTCTCGAACTATTTTCACCTCTATCATTTGTACAAATAAATATATGTTTCTCAAACTTCATATATCTTCATACTCTGCATCTTGTATATCCATATTACTAACCTTCCGCTTAAAGTCAGCTTTCGTTTCTTGCTCATTGATTTTTGATCTAAGCTTAAAAAAAGGTAAAACAAATTGGCTAATCTTAAAAACTGAGTACCCCAGAAAAAGCAATAGGATTAGTTTCATTTTTAAAACTCAGTAACAGGATTAAAAAACTTTGTTCCAGATACTGGTTGGCGGATATAATCAATAACTTCTTTGAGGTCGTTTTCATTTTCAACAAAATCTATATTATTTGTGTTAATAATAACTAATGGAGTATCTTGATAACGAAAAAAATATTCTGTATAAACCTGGTTTAATGCATCAATATATTCCCATGTAACATTTTTCTCCATATTGCGACCACGCTTTTCAATATTTTTCATTAGTACATCCGTGTCCGCTTGCAAATAAATAACAATGTCGGGCCTAATGATATTTCGTTCTAATAAACTCGCGACAGTATCATATAACTGCATTTCTTTATCTCCCAAATTAAGCGAGGCAAATAAACGATCTTTCACAAACATATAGTCAGTAATAAGTAGTTTTTGGAACATATCTACTTGTCTTAAATCTTGTTGCTGTCTATATCTTTGGAGGAGAAAAAATAACTGAGTTTGGAATCCAAACCTTTCAGGGTCATTATAAAAATCAGGTAAAAAAGGGTTGTCTTCAAAATCTTCAAGTACCAATCTCGCACCCAATTCTTTAGATAAAAGCTGAGCAAGACTAGTCTTACCTACTCCAATTGGACCTTCAATAGCTATGTAATATAAATTTCTCATGCTTTATTTTCTAATTCATACAATTTGACAAAAGCTTTATCAGTGCACCTTACAAGAAGCTCATTAACAGTCATATTTATATGTGGTATCTTAAAATCAGTAGCAATCTCATCAAATGGAATTAATACAAATTTTCTATTTATTAATCCGGGATGAGGGATAATTAATTCTTTCGTTTCCATAATAGAAGAACCGTGGACAAGGATATCTATATCTATGGTCCTTGGCATATTCTTAATTCTCGATTTTTTACGACCTAACATATTTTCAATTTTCTTTATAAGATCCAAAAACTCAAATGGTTTAAGTTCAGAATCAAGCCCTACTACCGTGTTGATGAAGAATTCTTGATTAGTATTATATAGCGGCTCAGTAAGATAAAAAGAAGCACTATTTAAATTGTAATTTTCCCTAGGAACTTCGATTGCGGATATTGCTTGAGCAATATTTGATTCTCTATCACCGATATTTGATCCAATAGAAAGATATACTTTATTTCCTTTAATCATTTAAACCTCAATAATTCTACTTCTACATTCTTGAAGTCGGCATTAATAGGTGCATGAGGCTTTCTCACACGAATTATTACTTTCTGGATATCAAATTCTTTTAACAATCGTTGACAAACAGCATCAGCAACTGCCTCAACCAAAGAATAACGCTTTTTAGTAAACTCTTCTGTGGTAAAAGAAATAACATCCTGATAATCAATAGTGTCACTTAATTTATCTGAGTTACCTGATTTATTTAAATCACAATAAAGCTCTAGATCTAATTCAAAGATACCATCTTTTGATTTTTCAAAATCATAGACTCCATGCCTAGCTGCAATTTTTAAATTATTTATTCTTATACTATCCATAACAAATTATTTTAAATACAAAACTTTTTGAGTGTTAATATAATTATCAGTTGATAATTGAATGAAATAAATACCACTAGGCTTTCCTTTTGCATTCCATAGTTGAGTGTGAAACCCTGGATTAAATTCTTTTTTGACTATACTTTCAACTAACCGACCTTTTGCATCTAAGACATTTATTTCAACTAAAAGATCTCCAAATTTAGGATGTATATAAAAATTTAAATTTGAAGTTGAATTAAATGGGTTTGGGTAAGCAATATCAACATTAATCTGTTTTGCTACAATATTTTCAATGCCATTCGTAACATATGTTGCCTCTTTTAAGATCCAATTGTTTGGGTCTATAGTAACATTTTCCACAAAAAAGTCCAGCCCAGAAATTTCATATAAATGACTAGCTGTATTGTTCTCTACAACTATAGTAGTGTCAACGGATAAAGGCCCGACACTTCCAGAAAAATTTAGATCTATTGGCATTGAAAAAATACCGTAGGACTGAATTTGGTCAATTTTCACTTTGTAAATATCATTCTCATCGCTCCACCAAGACAATTCATATTTAGGGTATCTATCACCATAGATCCATTGTTGAAAAAACTGTTCAAAATCCATCCCCGAAATATCTTCACATACTTTTTGAAAATCAGCAGTAGAAGCTGCGTTATATGCTAAAGAATCATTCGAGGCATATTCCTTTAAAATTTCAAAAAACATTTCATCACCAACTTTATGTCTTAGCATGTGAAGAACCCAAGACGCTTTATTGTAGGATAAGCTAGAATTAAATATCTGAGAATTAGAAGATGGGTTTTCAACATAGATCGTCCCACCTCCATAATATGCATGATCATTCATGAAATTGAAATACGCCTGCTTACCATCAATATTTTCTACCCACAAAGCTTGACAATATCTCGCAAAACCCTCGTTTAGCCATATATCATTAAACGTTTTACACGTAATCAAATTCCCCCACCAACTATGACCTAGTTCATGGACAATGAGATTTTGAGAAAAAGACCCCATACTTGAAAGGGTTTGATGTTCCATTCCACCTCCCCATTTAAAATCTGCATGTCCATATTTCTCTGATATAAAAGGGTATTCTCCAAATAGGTTAGAGAAAAAACTAAGCATTTCACCTGTTAATGAATAGTTAGGATATGAAAGTTCATATCTATCTGGAAAAACATAATGTTCAATTGCCATCGTATCATTTGAAATTGGAGAAATGTATTGTTCAGACCATATTGTGTAAGGGTATATTGCTAATGAAACTAAATAAGTAGTAATAGGATATCTTTCTTTCCAAAAAAATGTTCTCTTATCTCCGTTGACCTCAGTGCTCTCTAGTAAACCATTTGATGCAACGATAAACTCTGGTTGGGAAGGAACAGTTACTTTTATATTCACAGAGTCAGCCTTATCACTAGGGTCATCTTTGCAAGGCCACCAACTCCTTGCGCAATATGCTTCTGATAGTGTCCATACATGATCTATATCTAGATGATTATCAAATTTAAAACCACCTGCTCCACAATGTTCTGGTGTCCCATTATAAAAAACCTTCAATGAAAAAATCATATTCTCATCCGCAGGAATTTTTATTATATCTGAATCGTGTGAAAACGAAACTTGTGAATCATTTAAAAAAACTGAATCAACTACCATGTTGTTATATAAATCTAGTTCAATATAATCTGGAGGAGCGACAGTGCTTTTGGTTCCTTTGATCAAAACATAACCAGAAATAATATTTGAAGAAAAGTCTATATCAATATCAAGCTCATAAAAAGAGATATCTATCTTATTCTGATTCTGTGTTAGTGTAGAAGTTTCACTTGCCCACCTGTAGGAAGAATTATGATGAGAACAAATGTGTTTTGGCTCTATATCTTCACCAAAAGAAAAAGCAATCAAAATAAATGAAAATAAAATATATTTCATTTATTAAAAAAAAGAGCTGAAATGCTTGTATCCTAGCCAAGGAATAATAATATATAATATTGAATCTCGAATGAGATAAAATAAAAAAAAGCCAATAATTACTTTCCAACCATGCTGACTTAGAAGTTCTTTAATACCACCTTTTTTGTAAGCATCAATCCAAGGTTGCATGAATTGAGGTTTAAAAAAAGACATTAATTATCCTTGGGCTTTATTTTCTTAAACTGAAGGTCTTCATATTTTTCTAAAAGAGTACTACCAGCTGCTTGTTGAAATCTAAATGCAAATTCAAGAGCTTCATAAAAAGGCCTGTTTGCATATTCCCCATGAGAATAAAACTCATCTACCCATTTAACCATTTGATAAATATCAATTTGGTCTAAATAATCAAAAATTCCGTAAATCAGTTCAGCTCTATTATCATAATACCATTCAGTTATACCACCATATCCTATATCTTTCTTTAGTTCTGTGTGAGTCTCATAAACTTGAACTAGATATGAAAACAAAAAGGTCTCTTTCTCTTCGATGGTCAATGTCTTCCAATAAGTAACAACTGGAGATAGAGCAACATCATTTTTTGGCGCTTGGCCAGTTAATAAAGAAAAAATACAAAACACTAGAAGATATTTCTTCATGGTTACCTCTTTTTGAAAAAGTGTGAAAAAGTTATACCTAATTATACAATTTACTTAAAACCAGGAACAATGTTTATCCTAACGCGGATCAATCCAATCCCCATTGTCTTTAATAAGGTTAATTAAAGCATTTACCGCTTCTTGAGTTGGAATATTTTTTTTGACAACCTCTTGTCCTTTGTAAAGTGATATTTTACCTACACCGGTTCCAACATAACCGTAATCAGCATCAGCCATTTCACCTGGTCCATTAACAATACAACCCATAATTCCAATTTTTACACCTTTTAAGTGATCTGTTACTGATCGAATTTCATTTGTAGTAGATTGCAAATCAAATAATGTTCGCCCGCATGATGGACATGAAATATATTCTGTTTTTGATATCCTTAATCTTGATGCTTGAAGAACACCAAATGATGTCTGATTAGATAAACTAATGTCAGGAGAATATTGTACATTAATTCCATCTACCAAACCATCTATCATCAAAGATCCCAAATCAATAGCACAATCTAATTGAAAGTCTGAGGCGAGATCTAATTCATAATTTTTTTGAATTATCACAGGTGTTTGAAGTCTATTATTTATTAATTCAATGATAAAGCTTCGATGGTTCATGATTATGTGTTTTTCATTATTATTTAAAATAATAACTAACGAATCATCATTTTTTAAAATCGATTTAATTTCTTCAGAAAATTCCTCCTGAATTAAAATAAAATTTAAAATATCAGATCTATTAGAAGAATTTTTATAGCTATTCATTGTAAAAATTGGAAAAGAAGCTGATTCTTTATGCCAAATAGAGTGGTGCTGAATCGTTGTAGCAAGGCCGGGAAGTTCAAAACCCAAATTATTTTTTCCTATTAATATATAATCAACAGCTTGATCAGAAATATGCCATTTATCCTCTTCCTCAGAGTATAGATACCCAAGAGCAGCTAAACTATTAGGGGTAATATTGTTAAGGTTTGATAAATCAGAAAAGACTCTAGGTACATTTTTACCACCAATATTATGAATAGTAGATGTAGATCTTCTAATATGAAAATATGGATCGTAAGGTATATTTGTTTTATTTAAAGACTTTTTTGATTTATTCCTATTATGATATCTATCAACTAAAAATTTAGCAACTGGTATCTCATATTCTGGTTCTTCTGTAAGAGAGACCCTAATAGTATCACCTAACCCATCTTCAAGCAATGCTCCAATGCCAACAGCAGATTTAATTCTTCCATCTTCTCCATCTCCAGCTTCAGTGACACCTAGATGAAGAGGATAATTCATACCTTCTTCATTCATTTTATTGATAAGAAGCCTATATGCCTGCACCATGACTTGAGTGTTACTAGCTTTCATGCTTAGTATTATATCATGATAATTCCAATACTCGCATATACGTATAAATTCCATTGCTGATTCAACCATTCCTAAAGGAGTATCTCCATATCTACTAAGGATTCTATCGGAGAGCGAACCATGATTTGTCCCTATCCTCATAGCAGTGGAGTTATTTTTACAAATCTTTATTAATGGAGAAAACCTTTCTGAAATTCTAACTAATTCATCTTTATAATCTCGATCAGAATAGTCACGTATCTCAAATTTTTTCTTGTCAGCAAAATTTCCAGGATTAATCCTTACTTTTTCTACAATCTCTGCCGCAACTACAGCCGCATTTGGAGTAAAATGAATATCAGCTACTAGAGGTGTTTTATAGCCTTCATCTCTTAACCCATCACGAATCATTTTAAGGTTTTTTGCCTCTTTGATACTAGGAGCAGTAATTCTAACAATTTCGCATCCAGCATCAATCATCCTGATAGACTGAGCTATCGTACCTTTGGTGTCCATGGTATCAGTCGTTGTCATAGATTGAACTCTTATTGGATTATCTTTTCCAATTGCGATGTCACCTACCATAACCTCTCTAGTTGGGAACCGTTGATAATTAGAGATATCTTTGCAATATTCTTGAAGATTAATTTTCATTTATTTCAATAAATAAGGTTTTTCTAAATATTCTCTTGATTGCTTTGATGCGTAGGAAAAATTATCAAGGTCTCTACATAACTTGTAATATTTAATTGCTGTATTTCTATCTCTACTAATATCATTAAGCTTTCCCATTAATAAAAATAGATTCCCCAAGATGATATCAAGTTCTCCAGCATAATCATTAATAGCAAGATCAGCTAACATTTTAGACTGATTGTAGTCTTTTTCATGAAAAGAAAGCAACGCTTTTTGATAATCAAAATATGGTTTATACCATTCTTTTTGCCTTAAAGATAAATTTTCATAATCAAAATTTAATTTTTTAATTAACGTATTCGCTTTATCAATTTTTAAAGTTCTAGTTAGTGACTCTAAATATAAAATTTGAAAATAAAAATTATTTGGGAACTCATTTGATAACCTAGTTGTAAAGGGCAAAGCCTTTTCAGGTATATTTTCAATCCATAGATAAATGAAAGATATAATACCTGATGCCTCAATCCAGGCCCAATCACTATTCAAAGCAGAATTTTCTATTTTAGTTAAAGCAGACTTTTTAGATGTATCTAAACCATATATATTGATTAACCAACGTATTAAAGCGTTACTAATACTGGCATAATAACCTACAATCCCTATGGGAAGTTGAGCATCTATCAAATTTGGTTTATCCTCAGCTACTTTTTCAATTATTCTAAACCCCCTATAGGATTGAGCCAGTACTGAGATCCAATCTTTTTTACCTAAACTAGACCTAGCTTTCATTCCAAGCGTAGAACCCAAATAAAGTTTATATTCAAAATTATTAGGGTATTTATCTATTAGATTATTATAGATAGGTTGAATTTCATTTAAAACTGTTGCGAGTGTATCATATGTTGCATCAATAGGGTCTAACCCTTGGCTAACATAATATTTTGAAGATGCCCATATAAAATGGACCCCTGGGTGATCAGGAAAATCAATTCTAGACTTATCCAAAATTTCAATAGACCTATCAAAATCGTAATTATAAAATGCCCTTACTCCAGACATTATTGTTGAGTCCGCTTTGTTATTTAAACAAAAGCTAAAATTGGCTATAAGAAGGAAATAAAAAAAAGATTTTACCATTACTGGTGTAAATGGTCAATCTTAAAAAAAATTATGATTCTTGTTCCGATAAAATTAACCAACCTTGTGATTCGTTATTATCGGGTTTTATCATCATACTTTTTTTCCATGAACTTATAGCAAGGTCTTTTTCATCCATATTCCAATAAGTAAGACCTATACCGAGATATGCTTCTGCATTACTAGGAGTTAGTTCAATAACCTCTTTATATGCTGCTAAAGATTCACGATACATCCTTTTCCCTCTGTAGTAACCACCAAGAGTGGACATCGAACTAGCCAACCACTGATTAGTATTGGGGTTTACTGACAAAGCATTTTTGAATGATTGTCTTCCCATCATAGGATTTCCTAGGCGATTATATTCAATAGCTAAAATATAGTAAGTCTGAGGTAAAAGAATTCTCACAACCTCATTATCAGGCCTGTAATGCAGGAGATCTTCCCAAGCCGCTGCTGCTCTCCCCCACTCCTTAGCCTTAAAATAACTCAAACCCTGCATATAGCGAGAATCAGAGTCTTCTGGATCTAGAAAAATGACGTCACTAAAGGATAATGCAGCATAAACATATTTACCTAGATCAAAATATAAATTAGCAAGGCTCGAATGAGAAATTTTATCTTTTGTATTAAGCTTAATTGACCTTTGAAAAGCTGATTTAGCTGCCTCTACGTTTCCCATAGCTAATTGAGTTTCGCCAGTAAGTTGCAAAAAACCATTATGTGTTGGAAAATTTTTATGCCCTTCTTCACACAAACGCAATGCATCTGTGTAGTTTCCCTCAACCAATCGCTGACGAATAATTGTTATTTTTTGAGCAGGTCCATCAGGAACTCTCTGAGATGACATCCCAAGTATTTGAGCACTCAACGCTCTCTGATCAGGGTTCTCAGTATACATAGCCATTGCATCTACAGTACCTTTATGATCAGGATTTAATTCCAGAGCCTCTTCAAAAGATTGTCTGGCCTTTTCATATTCACCAAGCATTGCATAAAAAGATCCAAGATAAAAATGGGCATCTGGATTGGCAGGGTGCTTCTTTATTTGACGTAGATAAATGTCTTTTGCACCTTCCCAGTCACTTATAGACTCGTAGTGTAAGCCAAGCTGTCGCTGAATGTATATATTATTAGGGTTATTCCGAGCATCCATCTCATAATCACCAGTTGAAAGAAAAGGTAAACTCTCAATATTTTTTATTTTTTTCTTCGGCTTTTCATTATAAATATATCTTGTTGCCTTTGCCATTTCCTTATTCGAGGCATCTAGTTCACTAGAAAGATGAAATAATTCATCTGCATAGGCAGCTACATTAATTTGAGGTCCCTTATTTACTATTGGTAATTGTTTTGTTGATTCAGGCTTTGCTGCTTGTGCTTTCTTTTTTGATGAGCGTTTCTTTTTAGAAGATCTTCTTTTTTTAGAAGATTTTTTCTTTTTAGAAGACTTCCTTTTTTTTGAGGAGGTTTTCTTCTTTTTTTTAGATTGAGCATTAAGCGAATCACCAATACGTAGATCTCCTGAAGGAGAGACATGAATCCCTCCTGCTAAAATAAAACATAGCAGTAAACTAAAAATGTATCTTATCATAATGGGTGTAACTTCGGATTACATCTAAATTTTAAAAAGAATGTATTAACAACCAAACATTATTTAACGAAATATTATTAACCATCCACCTTACAGCAACGAGGTAATTTATCATAAGCTGATTTATCAGCCGCAACATTATTTGCCTGATAACCCGCACCAGATATTTGTTTTTCAATTTGAGAAATCGAAACCTTATCAGAATCAAAATATATCTTACCGCTTTTCTTTTCTAAATCAACATCCACTTTAATTATTCCAGCTGTTTCAGAAAAAGCATCTTTAATATTTGATTCACACATACCACACATGATAGTAGGAAGGGCAATATCAGCCTCAGATGCATTAGATGTTCCACAACTAAAAAAGCTTACACCTAAAATAATTGATATTAATAATAATTTTATCTTCATTTTTTGTCCTATTTTTTAATTCATAATCTCTCAATAAAACCTACTATGCTAATGCTAATTTTAGCAATCTAAATCATTTAGAATTTCCTCTGAAAAACAGTTTCCCATTTTTTTACATCTCTTCCAGTCTTGACAATAGATATCCCAGAAAAAACAACATATTTAGGAATAATTATATTTTTCATCACATTATGAACCTTCTCTTTTTCAAATAAACCATATGCCAAACTAAGGTGAGGGTCAAATTTGTATTTTTTTACTAATGATAATCTCTTTTTACAAATATCATTGAGACCTTGTAGTTTAGGATTAGAATCAATTTTTATGTAAAGAGACTTAAAAAAACTATTACCAATAATGATCTTTTTTGCAGATGTTGAGAATTGATTATTTTTTAAAACAAGTTTTGTTATAATTGCTTTTAAATCTTCAAGATTAGTATTCATATGGCCATAAATTGTACAATGAGGCTCAAAAAATGGAGAGTCTAATCGCCTAGATAAAGTAGAAATAATTTTTCTATAGCTGGATCTACTTTCTTTTTCTAAATCTAACCAAATTGAGTAACCATTCATTAATCAAGTAATATATTTTTTATAGCATTAATCTTTTTATTTAATTGTTCTACTGTTTGTGTTTTAGATTTTTTCGATATGCTATTTTTTCTTTTCTGAATTTTAGCTTTAGCCCTTCTTGAATTAATAGATAACACAGGATCTTTTTCTACCATTTCATCTAAAAGTCCATAATTTGACTCATTACCAAAATTACCTATTTGAGCTATCACCGCCATCCTAACAAAGCGATCTTTATCATCAAAAAATGATAAAATATAATCATAGGTCTTTGGACGCGTTTTTTGATATTTAGATAGTTCATATATTATCGTTGATCTAGAAGCCCAACTAAATTTTCCATATTCTGCTAATTCTTTTAAGCGGTTGTAATTAGACATGGTTTTAACTTGTCCGTAATAAGAAAGGGCTGACTTTCTAATTACATCGTTATGAGATTCGGTATTAAGCAATTTTGCAACATGGTCTTTTGCCTTTGATGAATCAACAACTGAAAGAACCCTTATCGCATCAGCAATGGAATAATAACTAGTATCTGAAATAATAATATCCTCTAAAAACCTACTGACATCATTATCATTTAATTGATGCCTTAATGAGCGAATAAATGACCTTTTGACCCTATTGTCTTTTTCATTATTTTTTATCCATTGAAAATCTTCTTGGTTGGCTTTAGTCTTTAATTTTCCTAATGAAGAGTATGCCTCTGACCTAACAGCCCAAAAAGAGTCTCTCTTGGCAGACTCTGATAATGCATATTCTACAATTTTTCTACCTTTCTTTTTTGAAAGTTGTTGAGAAGCCCATATTCTATCAAGTACATTAGGTGCATTAACTAGTTGATATTTGAGATCAGATACAGATTTTTGCATTTTTAAATTTGAAGGAACCTTAAG
>Ga0208277_1001120_pt1 | contig 15743 bp, 18 predicted proteins | sample ETNtaG_5_FD_185782 | JGI IMG/M metagenome (GOLD analysis project Ga0208277, IMG submission 185782) | Marine microbial and viral communities from oxygen minimum zone, Eastern Pacific Ocean - ETNP201406SV205 (SPAdes) (version 2) | ecosystem: Environmental > Aquatic > Marine > Oceanic ...
GCGTGTGTGGAAAAGGAGTAGGTCTCCCATTCGAGTGGTATTTCAGTGTCCTTGCCGAAAATTTTCAATTTTCCTTCTGATTGGAGTTGACGTCCACCGGTTGCTTTTGCTTGATAGCCAGTGAATAAAATCTGATTCTTCGTATCGTGGCGTAAGCGATTGAGGTACCAGATTGAAGGGCCACCCTGAAGCATACCTGATGTTGAGACGATGACGTCGGCTTCAAGGGCCCGCTTACGGTCCGATTTGCTGGAGACCCTCTTGCACCACGACCATGCAGATCGTAATGCTGCTGGATCGCGAAGTGTTTCTGGATGATTCATCTGCATCTTTGCGATTCTTTTACCCATTCCATCGACATGAACGTTGAGGTGTGGAAGGAATTTGTGAAGACGCATGACAACATCTTGTGTTCGGCCATTGGCAAAGGCTGGAATAAGTACCGTTCCACCTTCATCGACAACGCGTTGAACATGTTCGACAAATCGTTGGATCTCCTGTTCCATGTTTGGGTGTTCTCTCCCACCATATGTGCCCTCAACAAAGAGTGTGTCTGTCTTTTGGGGTTTCGCACCTGTGGTAAGAGGGGAATCCCTTGTGTCAAAATCTCCCGAAATCAGTACCTTTCGCTCTGGTGTTTCGAGATCAAGCATGGCAGCGCCTGGAATATGTCCTGCTTTGCGGAGTGTTAATTTCCAATCATCATGGTCCCAAGGTGCGTCAAAATCATGGATTCGCCAGGCGTCAATAGCCGTATCGATGTCACGTTTATCCCATGCGAGTGGATAGCCTTCGATTGAACTTACTTTATGACAATCATACCACATCATTTCTGAAATCTCTGCAGTAAGAGCAGTCCCGTGTAAGAGTGTTCGATGGTTTGAGCAAAGCCATGGTGCCATGCCAAGATGATCGACGTGAGAGTGGGTGATCACTGCATCTTTGACTTTAGGAGCTTCAGATGGATAACGTGGTGGATGGGTTGGTGCAAGACCGTAATCAAGAAGAAGTCTGGTTTGTTTATCATTTTCAAACATGATACCGACATTACCGACTTCATCTCCACCACCAAGTGGATGGTATCGAAGACCCTTTTCAGGTGACTCTTCTGGATATGAAGTGGTTCTTCCAGCTGAGTACAGTACCATGGGCCTCACCAATGCCTTCGTATAACCCATGATGAAGATGTGCATGATTTGGACGGCCACCCCTTCATTTCCTATGGAGCAATTTTAGATCCGTTTTGAGTTTTTTTTGATTGATTATGTGGTGGTAATATTATGTGCTTGTCGCGACCATATTCTACGGGGCATACTTTCGTTTCTTTCAATTCCTTTCTACGACATCCTTTCAAGATCTCATGAAGAATCACTCCAGTGGAAACAAAGGGGTCTAGGTAAGGAGGGTGAAATATTCTAGAAAAACCGACAATTCTCTTTCCTCTGGAATTAAAATTGACATCAACATTCTCTCAAAATGACTCGAGCAAGATCCATGAGATTTTGATGGCGGTGCATTTCTGATTCATCTTCATCTTCCATGGGAAATCATTTCCTTTCAACGAAGATAACTTGAACCACCCTGACCTCCAAGAATCATGGCGCGACAATTGAACCACACGTTCATTGTCGATGATGACCGTTGTTTTGGTTGCGCTGCATGTATTGCATTATGTCCGGTGAACGTACTCTCACTTATCGATCGACTTGCTGTTGTCGATGAAGAAGGTTGTACTCATTGCGAACTCTGCATCCCCTCCTGCCCAGTGTTTGCCCTCGATATTCGACCAAATGTGGAGTTGCCCCAATGAGTCGAATTCTTTGCATTGGAGGATCGATTGCTAACCTCATTACAGCTCATCATATGTCATCAAAACATGAAGTGACACTCATCGACGTTCATGCAGAAATTGGAATGCCTTGCAGTCATCCCGGATTTATTTTAGAATTGGATTCACTCAAACCCTACATGACTGAAGAACAGATGGAATTTCTCAAACCACATTCAAACGAACCAGGGTGGGGCCTCCGCAGTGAGTGGTTAACAAAACTTCTCGCACTCAATGTGGCTGAACAAGGAGTGAACATACACACCCGTACTCGAATTACTTCAATAGAAAAGAAGGATGAGGAATATCTGGTCTCGTTTCAAGGTGCAGGACCAACCTCAAAATCAATCCTTGTCTTTGACAACATCATCGACGGATCAACGCATGTACCACCAGCTCCAGGCGCTCTCCAACATACATTTGAAGAAACCCTCAATCTTCTTTCTCCAGATTTTGGTGTGCGAACAGAATGGTTTGGTGGGACCACCCTCACCACCGATTGTATTGAACTCCCCGAAGCTTGCTGGAGATTTGATCGCTCTGGTGGGCTAAGTGAGGTATGGATGGAGGGAACGCCATCTTGGGCCCCCCAACACGGGTGGATTGAACAGATTTCATCACCACTTTCTTTCAATGCAAGCCAACGGACAATCGATGCTCAAATTACAGAAGGAAAACGCCTCTTCGAGGTGGTCACATGACTGAAAAACTCTATCTTCGAAGTATTGAATCTGGCTATCATCAACACTTCAACGCAACAGTCACAGAAGTAGAAGAATGTAGAATCGTCCTCGATCAAACCCTATTTTATCCCCTGGGTGGTGGACAGAATTGGGATACAGGCAGCCTCAATGGACCCAATGGCATGCTGAAGGTTTCAGAGGTTCGTGGAAGAGATGAAGTCTATCACACCGTTGGTGAAGGCCATCAATTGGAAGTAGGTGACGAGGTATCGGGTACGATTGATTGGCAACGACGCCACGCCCATATGCGAATGCATACAGCGCAACACCTTGTTTCAGGTTTGGTCTACGAAATGTTTGACGGCGCTCGAACAGTTGGAAATCAAATACACAGTGATCGCTCGAGAATCGATTTCAATCCCATATCATTCGATGAGAGCATGCTTGAATTACTCGTAGAACGAACAAACGAAATTATTGGGCAGAATTTGGACGTGACGGACACGGTCATGACGCGTGAAGAAGTCAATGCAATCATGCCCCCAGAACGCACAAACATGGACCTATTACCAGCGAGCGTTCGACAACTTCGAGTGGTGAAAATCGACGACGGATTTGACCTTTGCCCGTGTGCCGGCACCCATGTACGACAGTTGGGTGAGATTGGAAATATTCAGATCCTCGGTAAGAAATCAAAAGGTAAAGGCACTCAACGAATTTCGTATGATCTTGGCCGACCAGCAATCACAATCACACCGAATCAAGATGTGGTGGTGTGAGGTTTGACTAACCACACAAACACCCATTTACAATTCATATAATAATTAAAATAAAAACTTATGGAAAAGCCATTAATTATTTATCACAAATCAAGATCATCATCGAGCAAATCTTTGACATCAGAGAGGGTTGACTTCCAAACTTCTCGGTTTCGTTGACGTTCTTCAAACACCAACTCCTCAACCAATTCCACCATTTCTTCGGGAGCAGATTGAGCCTCAGTGGCCGCTTCAAGGCGATCGGTTAATTCAACATCCTCTCCAATTCGGTCACTTCGATCAACCTGTTTGATCTCCTGACTTGGTACTGTTCGTGCACCATATTGTTCGAGTTGAGTTTGATCGATGTACATGGCTTCAGTGATTTTACGCAATTCCTCTTCTTCGATCTGCGTTTCAAGTTGAGCCTTTGCAGCCCGTTGACGTTCGAAAACGTCTACAATATCTTCACTGCTTGGTGCTGGTCGACGCTCTGTAAGAGCTGCGGCAAGGTGTTGTTGGTGGGTCAAAGCCTCACCGTGGACTTCATCATGATCATGACGATGTGGCGCTGCAGCCATCATTAAGATCTCTTTAGCAAACTGGTGGATGGAACTATCAGCGGGGGCCTTCGCCAAAATGTCACGAACCTCACGGTGATGTTGAATGCATGATTTACAGCGTGCAGTATTCCCTTCGTCCGGCGCATCACAAAGCAAGCAACAGGCTTGAAAACCCATTTCTTTCATGGCTCGGCGAGGCATGGACATGACAGTTCAACCCCCTTGTATGAGGTCAACCGCATCAACCTTGGGACGCGAGGCTTCAAATTGTATCGAGCAGAGCAAGTGCCATGGGAAGGCGCGACCCGCGAGCCGACATCATCGATGATGATCCATTCAAACAACGCCCACGCGTCGCAAGGGTCCACGCTCGTCAAACCAATGACGGGACCATTCATTTTGAGATGAATGGGGGTGCATCTGGCAAGATCAATCCTCTTTTAGCCCAATTTATGGGCCTTCAACCGAACAAGCCGGCGGCTATGCACGATGGTCGAATCTGGCATTTTAGTGATGAAGAAAAAAAACACCTACGCCTTGCAACTGCAGCATTCACCCTAGCCCTTGGATTCATGTGGGTTGGTGGCCTTGGTAACCTTCTCGCCACAAAGAACCCTTCTTCGTGGGTGATCCAATTACTCCTCTCCATGCCTGTCATGTTGTTGGCCGTTGGACCAGCATTCCTTCTTCATGAAATAGGGCACAAAATTATTGCAAAAAAGAATGGGTGTTGGGCTGAATTTAGAGCAGATCCAGGCGGTCTACGCTTCGGTATTATTCTCGCTTTTTTCTTAGGATTTTTATTCATGGCACCAGGTGCTGTTATGGTGGCTGGCGTCGTCACTCGTCGTCAAAACGGACACATCGCCGTTGCTGGCCCCTTGGTCAATTTCGGGCTGTTTATCATTGGAATACCCGTGTGGGGACTTATCCTCGGCTTGACTGGAGCCTTTGACACCACCCTTCCAGACCCCGATCTTGGTTACCTGGTGGGTGGTTCGTTGATTTGGCAACAAATGCTCATTGATGCGGGTGTGTTTTGGCTGGGTGCAAATTTGGTTCTCGGACTCTTCAACATGATTCCATGGGGCCCACTCGATGGTGCTAAGGTCAAGGATTGGAATGACACAGCCTTCTGGGTGGTCATCGGTGTGTTTGGCCTTCTCGTCTTTTCATGGGTGTTTACGAACGGCGAAGTGTGGAATCCAAAGGATCTGCTCAATTCAATTGCAGATCTCTTCTAACAAACACATACACCCACACGGGTCAAACATCGAACTTCCATCAGAGGTAGGCGTTTCGAACAGGGTTTTCATCCAAATGGAAGAAGGAGTATGTCGCCCACCACGTAATGGTATCAAGAGCATCCACGAGGTTGCTTGTACCTGATTGCTCTTCACCGTAATCCTTGCCCGTTGTGTCCATCCAATCGATCATCTCGTCGACCGTGTCACAGGTCTGGTGATAGCACCAATATCCATCGACAAGACCACCGAAGCCCATGGTCACAGTTCCTAGATTATCTTGGAATGTAGCGTGATCGGAACGAGCGGTCGTGTCTTCGTAAACGATGATTTCAGGGCGGTCCTTCGCCATCCAATCGTCCACCTTCCATGTGTCAGCTGAGTGACCAGCTCCAAGCAACGGCGCCATTTGTTCTTCCACACCAATAGCATCAGAACCAATCCACATCGCAAGACCAACCATACCAGGCTGGTTCATGATATCATGATCAAGGCTCGGTCCAATATAGACTCTCATTGGCCACACTTCCTCGTCCTTTGGATATCCATCAGGATCGATTTCAGGTTGAGGATCACACCCAGCATCACCGCCACCATGGCCATTACCACATGGTGCACCTCCGCCACCCGGCCAGTTCACTCCAGCCATATCGAGGTTGACGTAATTGGTGACCTCAACATTTGGATTGTCTTCTTTCACCCAATAATCGGTCCAGAAGTCACTGCCTCGCTTACCACCTTCTTCACCAGACCACAAGCAGAACACCATGGTGTTGCGGGTGTCGAAATTCGCCATCGCTTCAGCGACGGTGAGCACCATTGCGGTGCCTGCAGTGTTATCATAAGCACCAACACGAGTTCCATATGTTCGCCCAAAGATGTGAGGGTCGAGCATCCCACCATTCACTGGTGGCGCGATGTCAAAGTGAGCGCCAAACACCATCCACTTATCCGGGTTGACATCACCAAATCGGTAGCCACAGATGTTGTATGCCTCGGGGTTTTGAGCTCCTGTCATGAGTGAATCATAGGTAAACCGTTGCACAATGACTTCCAAACCAAAACTTTCGAGATTACCAATCAGGTATTGTGCAGCATCTTCGTAGGCTGCATTTCCTTGTCCTGCCCATCGGTCAAGGTACCCCACAGCACCATCAGCAGCATCGGTTGGATCTGCAGTTTCGTCAGACATGTGGCTGATGTAATTGAACACATTCAAACCATCGACTAAACCGGTCGAGTGCCGCCCACCATCAGCTTCACCATAGGCGGCTGCCATAGGGCGATTTATTGCAATTCGAATAGCCAAGACATCACCTCCACTGTTGTTTGACGGCATCACTGTATCCAACGTTCCGTTTTCTCCATCGACCCTCACAATTCCAGGGGCGTTTCCTGCTTCAAATCCGGAGCGGTCATACCACGTTTTCCATGATTCATCGATTGAACGAATTGGCCACTCTTCCCGACTATATTCGCCAAGTAAGACGACGGCAGTATCGGTTCGAGGAGGGGCGAGAACATTGAGCAGAACAGATTCACCAGCGCGAAGATCAATCACTGTTGAATTTTGAATAAAACCACTCTCCTGGTTCTTGATTAAATAAGGTACGAAGGCCGACAAATCTTGCTCAGCAGAGATCGTCAAACCTTGGAACACCCCTCCAATCATCGTGACAGGTGTAATGGTCACATCTCCAGACCTCACCACTCCATCGTTTTCATTTTCACCAAAACAACCTGCAAGAGGAGCCATCATCATGATGAGCACCAATACGAGTGCTTGCAGTCCGCGTCCGCCGGCCATACCACCCCCTCACACCAACACTTTCTCAATCCTACGATGAAATGGGTTCAAAACACATAAGATAAATAATAACATTTCATGAAAACAAAACCCAATTCTTATGATGTAAAACGCCGATTTATTATAATTTATTACCATATACTGGAAGAAAAAACAGAAATTCCATGAAAAATAGACTACAGTTTGATATAGGTCCATGGCCAAGGTATTACTGATACTATGGAAGAGAAACCAAACACCTACGAGGTGCTAATCACTCTAAAACCAAAAGCAATCCGAACACAGTACCTTTGGGCGAACGCCATCATCGTTGATGATCTTGATCCGAGATGCCCCCTTATCGAGGGATAATTACTCTTCAGAGTCCTCAAGGGCTAGCTCTTTTGACTCATTCATGATGCTGATCGAAAGGCCAATAATACCCACAATGGCAACCCCCATCACGATGATTAGAAGTTCCGTTTGAGACTCTTCGACTTCCTGAGCCACCACATCGGCCTCACAACCAATACCAAAACATTCACCCAATGTTGGCACACCAGGCTCTTCATGAACGTCTTTCTGTAAACTAATTGTGTAGGTTTCGTTGGTCACGATCGATTCATTGATGGCCCGTTCAAAGAGGTAGCCATAGTCGCCTACAGTGGCATTGATGTTGAATTCATAACTATGTGAGACCGCACACGTTTCATCGACGAGGGTACCGTTTTCAGTGAGTTCACACGACTGAACAAGCCAAACAGACATATCATCAGTGGAGCCGTTGAACACACCATCTTGATCTGTGTCAATCGTGACTCGAATGCTTGCATTTTCTGTTGTATCTTTCATTCGAAATACAACGATATTCCCCTGAACGAATCCACTATCAGTGATGTTGGCGGGCATGGGGCCGTCAGCGATGACGATGATGTTGTACGTTTCTTGTTCATGAGCTGATGCATGCGTCAGCGTCAACAGTCCAATGAGTGCTGCCACGAGGAGCGCACCACATTGACGACGAACCCCGGACATGATTTCGCCACACCAGCGCGACATAAAGACAAAACGGAAGAGTTTGCACCCCGGGGCATGGGCGCGAAGCAGACAGGCCTCGGGATCTTCATTGTCATCCTCCTGTGTTCAGCAACATTGCTTGTGCTCGGGCCTGCAGAAGAAGAGGATGGAACGAACGTCATCACGTTCGATCAAGAAGATCCACTGTACCAGTATGAAGGCCACGACCACTCCAACGCCTCTCAACACGTAGCGGGTACGGACAACATCGAACTCCTTGATTTCAACCCACTCACCACCCCTGGTAACGCAGAGATTCAAGTCGCCACAACACCTGATGGTGAGAGCACCTATGCTTACATGGCGGGATGGAATGACATGCACATTATCGATGTGACAGATCCGAGCAACACCACCGTCACAGGCGTCTACAATGATCCAAACACCCAGGTATTGGATGTCAAGTACCTCGAGTATAATGGCCGCGAATACATTATTCAACAAAACCAACTCGTCGATCCTGGAAATTCAGATCCGAACATCGGTGAATGGAGCGATCCGATTCAAGTCAGTGCTACACTCATTGATGTCACCGACAAAACCAATCCAATTTTTGTGGACAATTGGTATGATGCCGATCACCCTACGGGACCTCACAATCTCTACACCCACATGATCGATGGAGAATGGTACTTATTCATCGCAAACCCAGATTATGAGCAATGTGAAGACGCTGTTGGTGAGGCCTGCGGTGGCGTTACCATTGCACACCTCAACCTCGATGGTTCTGCTGCAAGAAACCTCCCAGGCGTTCCAGCATCCGGACTTGGCCACACCATCGTCAAAGTCGGTGAATACGAAGTCGCTTGGGAAACCACACGTGGCGGCTGGATTTACATTCACGACATGACCGTTCAACTCTGGCCAGGTGAAGACCCAAACGACCCACGCTACGGCCACACATTCATCTATGGTAGTTATTGGGAAGCAGGACTGCGTATTGGTGATGTCACAGATGTCCCCCACCCGGTTAATTCTCCAGAGGAATACACACTTCACGCCACCCTGTGTAAAACTGGACAGGGCAATCCAATCCAATGCCGGTGGCGAGCAGAAGAAGTCGGCTTGTGGATGGACTTCCTCGATTTGGACGGGGATGGACAACCGGACAGCGGAACAACAGGTAATGAGAACGGCGGGCGAGTTTCCTACATCCATTATGCAGAACCATTCCCAACCATGGTCGATCTCTCACACGTCGGCTACTCGGACGAACCAGTTCACCTTGTCACCGCCGCTGTAGAAGTGCTCTCGACCAATGTCGGTACCGGTATCATCTACCTCCTCGACACGACTGATTACACTATGGAAGATGGACAATTCAAATTCAGACCCAAACTAATACGAGATTGGGAGATTCCATATGCTGAGGATCACTGCTATGGCGAGGATTGTGAAGCATTCCCGGTAGCGAATGAATGGCTCCTCTTCTCTCCCCACAACCTCGACAGTGCGTACTTCGAGACCGATGAAACAACCGATCAAAGTCACGGTGGAGGATGGGATGGCCGTCTTTACATCTCACACTATCACGCAGGCCTGTGGATTATCGATGTCGAAACCTTGGTTGATCCAACATACCCAGACGACCGTACAGCAACAAACTTCGAAGCAACCGTTGGATGGTACTTACCCCATGGAGAAGATGGGACGGTCATACAATCAAGCTTCTATGACTTCAGTTGGGCTCCGTTTTTGTGGGCTGTTGAACATCATAATGGCTTAACATACGCTTCATGCATCTCCACTGGCTTGTATATTGTACAACTTGAGGCAGATCTTCCATACCTTGACACCATCGTTTGAGGTGAATGTATGAAACGAATAACCATAGCAGTTTTTATCACCCTGTCGCTTATCCTTTCTGGTTGCTTTGCACCAGAATCATTTACAACAGAATCTCCCTATCACGGTGAAGATATTGAACCCGTGGTCAAAGTGGATAATTTCACTCTGTTCAATGCAACAGGTGATGAATGGAATTTTGTCGAGAACACTGAAGGCAAGGTCGTTGTCATCGCCTTCCTCTTCACAAATTGCATCGACATATGCCCAATTGTCACTGAAAACCTTCGATGGACCTCCAGTCAATTGACTCCCGAAGAACACAATGCAACAGAATTCATCACCCTCACAGTGGACCCATGGCGAGATGATCCAGCAACCATGCTGTCATGGAAAGAAAGCCGTGGTACCGATTGGAGCCACCTCTCGATCAACGATGTCAATGACGAGTCTCAACTCAAAGCGATTACAGACGTGTGGGTGAATTTCGGCGTTGGTCTTTGGATTGAAGAGGCACCTTCTGATTACTCAAATAACGAGTCAGGAAATGAGTCTGATAATGGTACAAGTGATGGAACAAACAACTCCTCTGAATCATCGACGAGTGGACGCCATCACCCTGATGCCTACAGTGTGAACCACAGCACAGGGACAGTCCTTGTTGATCACAGAGGCCTTCAACAGGTGTGGTGGGGTGACAACGATTGGTTCCCAGAACTTGTTCTTGAAGACATCAGGATGCTTATTGCAGAAAGCAATGAAGACTAGAGATCACCAAGCCCCTGAACAGGTTGAAGTTCTTGATTCGGCCACTGAATCGCTTACCGAAGCCAGCGACGAGAAGAAAGCAGATGCTTCGTGATGTAGTCCAAGGGATCAATTCCTCAAAGGAAGATGAAAATCAGCGAGAGGAAGTCCAAGGAAAAGAGGAATGTGAAAAACCCATCAATAACCCAAAAGAGGGTTGAGTGCACCTTTTCTACCTGTTTATTTTTGTTATCGGATTTCCGTTTTCGATAGGTCAGGAAAGATTTGATGTTGAAAACCATCATCAGGACGAACCCGATCGCTCCGAGAATCACGACCGCATCAAGGATGGTCAAAATTACCGGGTATTCTTCAAAAAGAATAAGCAGGCTTGAGAACATAAGACAAACGCCTCCTTTCTTGATTTATATCTGTTCTTCCGACATGCTGGAGACACGTCCAAATACTTACACTTCAAGGAAATCCACTATAGTGTTGCTCTCAAACCACTACTTCCCCTTTTATGGCTTGAATCCATTGCGACAACTCAAGATATATTGCCTTTCTAAGATAAAAAGAGAATTCCGGTCCCCGGAAATTCAATTCCTAGAACAGGCGAACGGTTAAGGGGGGGCAGTTGTCCGGTTTGACCATGGCAACGGTTCGTTTGGACCAGAAAGGCCGGGCTCTCACCCGAGCAATCCCCGCCTCGTTTGACAACGCCATTGCCAAATTTTTCGGCTCGGGCCCAACCGATCTTGAATTGGCGAAGGCCCAGCACCTTGCTTACAGAGAAGCCCTTCTCCTCGCAGGCGTCGAAGTCACAGTTCTTCCATCGGACAATGAATTACCAGACTCCATCTTCGTTGAGGACCAAGCAGTTGTGATTGACGGCCACGTCCTCCTCCCTGTCCCAGGCCACCCTTCTCGTGTAGCAGAACAACCTCCAATTGCAGAATTTGTTACCCGTCAACTTTCGGGCACGCAAGTATGTCGAATGCATGGAGAAGCCCGTATGGATGGAGGCGACATCATTCGTCTAGGCGATCTCTTTTTCGTCGGTCGTTCATCTCGTACGAACGACGCTGGAATCGAAGAACTACGCGATCTTCTTGGCCATCTTGGCCATGAATTACGAGTCGTTGAGATCCCAGAGCAAGCCCTCCATCTCACCAGCATCAGCTCGACACCTACTGATTCAGTGATCCTCGTACCCGAGGGGTACCTGCCTAAGGATGCCTTTGGTGAACTTCCAGAAGGTTGTGAAATCAAGTGGATGCCGAATGAGGAGGCATATGGGTGCAACACCATCGGGCTTCCAAACGGGCAAGTGCTCGTGGCTTTGGGCTATCCAACCGTCCTTGAAACCGTCAAGTCAATGGGTCTCGAGCCCGTTGTCCTCGATATGAGTCAAATTCGAGCCGCTGATGGCTCCTTGACCTGCTGCTCGCTGTTTTACTGAACACACTCAGTCATACCTTCCTGTGGAAGTGTAGACAACTTGATGCCAGTGTGAGAGTTGTTGTGCCGCATCTTGCTCATTCGTGGCTTTGTGAATGTTGTCAACAAAAGCCCCGGACGCTTGCCCATCAGCAAAGAGCACACCATCTTCAGACGCAATGAGCTCCAGAGTTTTGGTGTGATCGAGGTACACTCCGATTTCAAAGACAATGAAAGGTGGACGCCGGCCAATAAGGCCTTGAAACATTTCTGAATAGAGAAAACTGGCCATATCCTCTGCTGTGTGAAAAGAGCACAACATCGACAGCGTTTCGAGCAACCCCGCCTCTTTTGGCTCCAAGGCAGGTGTTGCTTCATCAACAAACCTCGATTTAACGAGCGTCAATAACGGCTTACTGTCCTCCATACATCTCCCTCATTTTTACGACGAACTCCAACTGAATCAATTCTGTGTTCACCACGGCAAACCTTCACCATCAAACTGAATGAACCGGCCACTGGTATCGATTGTCAACGCCTCGACAACCTTTCTCATACCACTCACACTGTCTGGGATTTCAACAGGTGCCCGGTCGCCACCCATGCTCGTTTTCACCCATCCAGGGTGAAGGATGACAAATGCAATATCGTCTTCAATGGCTTCCTTCTTCATCGCTACAGTGAACATATTGAGGGCGGTTTTACTGGCCCGATATGCATAGGATCGACCGATATGACAATCATCAATCGAGGCCATCAAACTGCTGATCATTGCTACCTTTGCCAACCCTTGATGATTCATTTTGTCGTACAATGCCTGAACGACACGAACCGGGCCAATGGCGTTGATGTCCAACACCTCAAGCGCCCATTCATCATCGATTTCTGAAAGGTTCCGCCACCGTCCATCAGCAACACCAGCGTTGTTGACCAGGAGGTCGACTTGTGAAGGGGCGGCGTTGGCAAATGCACCGACAGAGGCACGATCTTGAACGTCCAATTGATGGACAGATAACGCATCACATGCAAGCGCCTCAAGGCGCCCAGGTTCTGTCCGGTAACCCGCATGCACCCGCCAACCATCTTCGAGCAGTTGTGCAACCCATTCAGCACCAAGCCCTCTGTTTGCACCAGTGACGACAGCAGTCCGCATGAGATGCCACACTATGGCATGGCCAATGAACCTTTCAAGATGCCATGATGGCGTTAACGGGCGGAGAAAGTTAATCTTGACACCAGCGCTGTAAATGACTGAAGTGACCACATGCAACATAGCCAAGCCCCCATCATCGACGCCAACCCGTCGCCTTGGTGGTACTGGAGTGTTGCAATTTACCTTGGTTTGATGGTCACCTTTGGGGTCATAGGGGCCATCGTGATGGCGTTGATCCCATTCGAATTTATCGCATCTGAGTTTGATTGGGCTGAAGACCCTGGTGAGTATCCTGAAAACGGCACTCAACAAGAGCAGCAAGAGTGGAATGAACAGAAGGAGCTTTGGGATCTTCAACAAGTTACATACAACCTCATGATCGACCTCGAGGAAGAAAAACCAGTCCAACTCGCCCTATCATCGGTCTTGGCCCTTGCAGGAATCATCGCGATTATTCAACTTGCCCAGCAAAAGTTCAACGGATTTGCACTTGCATTTGTATGGCTTGTTTTGACTCTACTGTCGAAAATTTTCATGACCATTCGCTACAATGAAATGATGAATGATATCAACGCCCTTTTTCCAGATGAAACCGGGCAGCAGATGGGATATCAAACACTGTACAGTCTTGGAGGGGAGGTCATGTGCAATACAATTCTCATTGCGTTGTTGATCACATGTGCGGCGAACAGCCGTCCAAAAACAATTGAAGAAAGCGGTTTTCATCTTCATCATCACCTAACGAAAGCCCCAGAACAACCGCCTAAAGATTGATTTACCCGCACCAATAGTTCAAACCATGCAACCACAAGTCAACATCCCATTCTCGAACACAGAAACAATTCCAGGTGTCACCATCGTTCAATCAATGGGTGTTGTGACTGGTTCGACCGTCCGTGCCAAAAACGTGTTCAAGGACATCGGTGCTGGTTTGAAGAATATGGTTGGTGGAGAATTAAGGGCCTACACCGAACTGCTCCAAGAGTCCAGAAACGAAGCACTGTATCGCATGTTGGTCGATGCACAGGCCCGAGGTGCGAACGCCGTTGTCAATGTCAGATTTGCAACATCATCAGTCGCAGGTGGCGCAGCAGAACTTCTTGCTTACGGCACCGCCGTTGTCATTCAATGAGGCTCAAGCATGTTAGAAGCAATATTCTGGATTGTATTCCCAATTTTCCTGGTAGCGGCGCCATGGATCTTGAGTGGCATTGGTACATTTATCTATCAACCCAAAAAGAAACAACAACTTCTCGTCCGCGAGCAAGCTTCAGCGCAAAGAGGCGATGTACTTAGCACACTAAGCAAACCCCTTTCAGGAAAAGAAGTCAAGCAAACCCAACTTGTCTTAGCCAATGTGGTCATGTCTCCAAGTTGGATTCAGATTTTGATTGGCGGAATCCTTTCATTATTCGGGGGCGAGATCAATGTCTTCACAAAAATGGTTGACTGGTCGAGAAGGGAAGCAAAACAACGACTGCGCGAAGAAGTTGAAGCTTCAGACTTTGATGAAGTGATCAACATGAGGCTGGAAACCACAATCATGACCAAGACAAAGGGCGGCAAGGACAAAACCACAGGTGTCGAAATACTCGCTTACGGTACCGCCATCAAATACTGAGCAAACCATCCTCGCGACCACCCAATCATAGGTCGAGTTCTTGAAGGGCTGGCTTGTGCATGTGGTTGATACTATGGCTGAAGGTACTGAAAACACATCATTTTTCCGAAAGTGGGCCATGAGGCAATACTGGAGGATGCAGCAGAGCCAAGCCGTTGTCAGCCTCTTACTTTGGGGCACTACAATCACATTGCTCGTCTGGCCATATGTCTCCTGGCGTTTTTCGACTCAATGTGATGGTGCACTTTGCTTTTCAGCCTCTCCGTTTAACATTCCCTCAACCTATGTTGGCCTGGCTGTGATCTTCCTTTCGGTGATGTTCGCAGTATTACTCATCGGCTATCTTTACGATCAGGTTTTTTCCCTGTGGACAGAATGGCGAAGCGTCGATATGGAGCGAAACCCATACGTGACCTACGCCCTTTCACCAACGTGGGCTATGCTGATCGCCCTTCAAGCAGAGACACTCAAACGCTCTTCGCCAGATGATGAAAAAATGGTTGCACAAGCCGACTGGGCTCTCAAATGGTGCGAGGCGTACACCGAAGGTGAAATGTTTGCGCGAGCGGTTCAACGCTGGGATAAGGACTTGGGAGAAACGCCAACATTCTGGTTTACCAGTGACGAGGCCATGCAACGGGCAAGAGATTCCGTCTTTGAAGACGAAGCCTAATTATTTTGAGCGGGGCCGGAAAAAACCGAACCATCGCCTGAGCATCTCACCTAACGATTCCTTTCGAAAGTATTCGCCAGAGTCTGGGTCATACCAAGTCCCATCGCCTTGGGCAATGGGTGCTCGGCCACGAGGATCATTCAGCGGGTGGCAGCCTTGGTTGCGTCGGTGATTCCGAAGATGCCGAGGTTGCCGGAATCGGTTGAATGCTGACGAGTATCCATGGCGGGGCTTGTATGCCCGCCGGTGTGGTGAAGAACTTCTGGGGCGATAACCCCCGTTGTAACGTCCTCCACGCGGCTTGAATGTACGCCGGCTTCGAGAAGAACCCATGGTTTGGCCTAAACCTCTGTGGCTTTAATGGTCATGGAGAAGCGCCATTACG
>Ga0208277_1001121_pt1 | contig 15741 bp, 12 predicted proteins | sample ETNtaG_5_FD_185782 | JGI IMG/M metagenome (GOLD analysis project Ga0208277, IMG submission 185782) | Marine microbial and viral communities from oxygen minimum zone, Eastern Pacific Ocean - ETNP201406SV205 (SPAdes) (version 2) | ecosystem: Environmental > Aquatic > Marine > Oceanic ...
AAAATAGATGGAATTGCTTTTAACGTTCCTGTTCCGAATGGATCATGTGTAGATTTGACAACTCAACTTATGAAAACACCAACTATCGATGAAGCTAACCTGGCTATCAAAGACTATGCAAAAAATTCATTAAATGGTATCGTTGGTTATACAGCAGATCCTATAGTTTCAAGTGACGTCAGTGGAAGAAAAGAGACGATGGTTTTTGATGAAAAAGCAACCATGATTACTAAAGATGCCTTATTGAAAACGTTATGCTGGTACGATAATGGATGGGGTTTTTCCAAAAGAATTTTAGAAATGATAGATGCTTATGCCAAAATGGAGGAGAAATCATGAGAGTCGCAATTAATGGATTTGGTCGTATAGGACGTTCCGTATTTCGAATTTTAAATCAAAAAGAAAATATAAAGGTTGTTGCCATAAATGATATTTTTGACAAAGCGGCGTTGGCTTATTTATTGAAGTATGATACTGTAATGGGTCGTTTCTCAGAGAATGTATCTTTGGAAGGAGATATGCTTAATACTGAAAGTCAATCTGTTAAATTAATTGCTGAACGTGATCCTTCTTGCCTTCCATGGGCTGAGATGGGTATTGATATTTTAATTGAATCAACAGGAATTTTTCGTCAAAAATCTCAATTAGAAATGCACTTAAATGCTGGTGCAAAACGTGTAATTTTAACTGTACCTGCCAAAGATGAAATTGATTATACTGTAGTGCTTGGGGTGAATGATAATGGTCTAAAACCAGATCATAGAATAGTTTCAAATGCTTCTTGCACAACAAACTGTCTTGCTCCAATGGCAAAAGTATTAGATTCTGAGTTTGGTATTGAGCTTGGAGTAATCAATACAATACATGCCTATACAAATGATCAAAGATTAGCAGATGTACCTCACTCTGATTGGAGAAGAAGTCGAGCTGCAGCTGAAAATGTTATTCCAACAACCACAGGAGCCGCGAGAGCTGTTGGAAAAGTACTTCCTGAATTAGATGGAAAGCTTGATGGAATTGCAATGAGAGTACCTGTACCAGATGGATCAGTAGTTGATTTTAACGTAAGGCTGAAAAGAGATGTCAATGAAAAAGAAATAAATGATGCTGTTTATGAAGCTTCTAAAACTGGACCTTTAAAAGATGTGTTACAATATTCTACTCTTCCAGTTGTTTCAACAGATATTATCGGTAATCCTCACTCATCAATATTTGATGCTCCCTTTACAAGAGTCATCGAAGGTAACCTGATAAAAACACTTAATTGGTATGATAACGAATGGGGATATTCAAATAGAGTTGCAGATTTGATAGGTGTCTTGGGGAAATTAGATTAAGTTTTTAGTTCTGCTATATTCTTATAGTAATTTAATACTGAAGGGTTTTCTAAAGAATCCTTATTGACGACTGTAATTCCTTGAACAATGTTTTTTACAGCTAGTTCGACTTTTTTTCCGCTCAAAGTATAAGGTATATCTTTTACCTTGATTATTTTAGAAGGGACATGTCTTGGAGAACAATTGTTTTTTATTATTGTTTTAATCTCTTTAATTATCCTTTCAGTGAGGTTTTTATTATGAAGCATCTTAATAAATAAGACAATTCTTTGATCTCCTTTCCAATCCTGCCCTATAACTATGCTATCTTTGATGTAGTCTATGGTTTCAATGACGCGATATAATTCAGAAGTTCCAATTCTAATACCTCCTGGGTTTAAGGTTGCATCGCTTCTTCCATAAAATTTTAAGCCACGGTGTTTTATAATTTTTATAAAATCACCATGATTCCAAACTTCATCATATTTTTCAAAGTAAGCACTCTTATATTTAATATTTTTCGAATCATTCCAAAAGTAAATAGGCATAGATGGGAAAGCAGAAATACAAACCAATTCGCCTTTTTGGTTTATTACGGATTTTCCACTAGGGTTAAATGATTTAATATTCATTCCAAGCCCAATACATTGTAACTCTCCCTTATATACGGGGAGTATTGGATTTGATAGAGCAAAGCATGAAATAATATCAGTGCCTCCAGATATAGACCCTAATAAAACATCTCTTTTTATGTCGCTATAGACATATTTAAAAGCGTCATCACTTAACGTAGATCCAGTGGATAAAATAGTATTAAGAGAATTAAGATTATTTTTGATAATTGGTTTAATATTATTTTTTTTGCATGCATCAATAAATTTTGCACTAGTTCCAAAAATAGAGATTTTCAATTCTTCAGCCATTTTCCATAAATTATATTTATCTGGATAAAAAGGGGAACCATCATATAAAACAATACTTGAACCAACTGCTAAAGATGAAACTAGCCAGTTCCACATCATCCAACCGCACGTTGAAAAGTAAAAAATGCAATCATCTCTTCTTAAATTACAGTGTAATTTTAATTCTTTTAGATGCTGTATTAAGGTTCCACCAGCAGAGTGAACTATGGATTTAGGTAAGCCCGTTGTCCCTGATGAATATAATATATAAAGCGGATGATCAAATGGAAGTTGTTCAAATATTAAAGGATCAGGGTTGTTTGAAATAAAATCATCGTAAAATATACTTTTTAAGTTAGTTAATGGATGGTTTTCCTCATTTTTAATATTTTTAATTATAATTATTTTTTCTAAAGATGTCAGCGCCTCAGAAATCTTAGATATTTTTTCTTTAGAATTAAATATTTTACCATTGTATTGATATCCATTCGCAGCAAAAATAACTTTTGGCTTGATCTGTTTAAATCTATCCAAAACTCCTTTTGTTCCAAAATCAGGCGATGCTGAACTCCATATAGCACCAATCGATGTAGTTGAAAGCATTGCTATAACGGCCTCTGGAATATTAGGTATAAACCCAACAACTCGATCTCCTTTTTTTACACCTAACTTTTTAAGGGAGTGAGTGAGCTTTTGAACTTCAATAAATAATTCTTTATATGTCAGCCTTATAACACTTTTTTCCTCATTTTTATAATAGATAGCTATTTTATCATCTTTAAAACGAAGAAGGTTTTCTGCAAAATTAAGTTTTGAATTTATAAACCATTTTGCTCCAGGCATTTTATTTAGATCTTCAACTACAGCAGTATATTTAAAAGAGTATATTATATCGCCATAATTCCAAATTTCTTTCCAAAAATCTGAGATATTATTAACTGACCAATTATGTAAATCTTCATATTTAGTGATTTTTAAATTATAATTATGATTTATCAGTTGAATAAAGTCATACATCTGAGATTTTTTGGGTTTTTTAGGTTTCCAAAGAGGTTTATTCATATTTTTATATAAATTTGTTTTTATTGATAAGATAAATAATACGTAATATTGGTGAAACTTATTCTTAATAAATAAATCATTTCCCTTTTAAATCAAATATGAAAATTGCTTTTTTAACTGCGGGTGGAATTGCACCATGCCTTTCCTCTTCAATAGGTGCTCTGATTGAAAAATATAATGAAATTGCTCCAGATGCTAAATTAATAGGTTATTTAAATGGATATCAGGGTTTGCTTCTTGGACGTTCAATAGCATTTCCAGATTCTGTAAAAAAAGACTTCAATAGATTGCATGATTTTGGCGGCTCTCCAATAGGAAATAGTCGAGTAAAATTGACAAATATTGAAGATTGTATCCAGCGTGGATATGTTTCTAGTGGAGAAGATCCCCTTGAAGTTGCAGCTAAAAACCTCAAAAAAGATGGTGTTAATATTCTTCACACAATTGGTGGAGATGATACAAATACAATGGCAGCTCAATTATCCTTTTATTTACAAAGTAATAGCTATGATTTAACAGTTGTAGGAATGCCAAAAACTGTTGACAATGATGTTTTTCCTGTATCTCAAACCTTGGGAGCTTGGACTGCAGCTGAACAAGGAGCTATATTTTTTGAAAATATCGTAAATGAAAATACTACGAGTACTAGACAATTAATAATTCATGAAGTAATGGGCAGACACTGTGGTTGGTTAACAGCAAAAACTGCTTTTGATTATAGAGCTCGTATGAAAGAAAGAACTTTTTTGCCTGAACTATTGGTTGAACAAAAGAAATGGGATGTAGATGCTATATATATTCCTGAGCAGGATTTTGATTTTAAATCTGAAGTGGAGCGATTAAGAATAGTAATGGATGAAAAAGATGGGGTAAATATTTTTTTAAGTGAAGGTGCTGGACAAGAAGCTATTATAAGGGAATTTGAATCAATGGGTAAAACTGTTCCAAGAGATGCTTTTGGGCATGTGAGGTTAGATGAAATAAACCCTGGACAGTGGTTTGCAAAGCAATTCGCAAAAGATTTAGGTGCTGAAAAAACACTTGTGCAAAAGAGTGGATACTTTGCAAGGTCTGCAAAGGCAAACTTTCAAGATTTAGAGCTAATAAAGAAATCAGCTTTTTATGGAGCTGAGCAAGCTCTCGAAGGAAGGAGTGGTTTAGTTGGATTAGATGATGACCAAAATAATCATCTTCGCCTTATAGAGTTTGAAAGAATTAAAGGCGGTAAGCCTTTTGATATCTCGCTAGACTGGTATCAATCTATGCTAAAAGAAATTGGACAAAATTAAAAAAAGAGGATTATTATGTCATATTCACTAAAACCAGGTGTGGTAACTGGAGAAGATTATAAAACATTATTAAAAGCAGCTAAGGAAGGAGGCTATGCATTGCCTGCGGTAAACGCAGTTGGGACAAATTCTGTCAATGCTGTTATGGAAGCAGCCGCTAAAAACAAATCTGATGTTATTATTCAATTTTCCAATAGCGGGGGACAATTTTTTGCAGGTAAAAGCTTACCTGATGCATTTGAAGCTAAAGTTTTAGGTTGTGTTTCAGCAGCTCAGCATGTACATCTTCTTGCTGAAAAATATGGAATTTGTGCTGTTTTACATACAGATCATGCCAATAAAGCTTTAATCCCATGGGTAGAAGCGCTTGTAGGATATAGTGAGAAACATTTTGAGAAAACAGGCTCACCATTATTTTCTTCTCATATGCTAGATCTTTCCGCTGAAGATATTGATTTTAATCTTTCTGAATGTGAGCGTTTATTAAAAAGAATGGCACCAATTGGTCTTAGTCTTGAAATCGAATTAGGAGTCACAGGTGGAGAAGAAGATGGTGTTGGGTCTGATGATGACATTGGAGCTGATAATCCACTTTTATATACACAACCAGAAGATTGCCTGAGAGCATATCAGTTGTTATCTCCGATAGGTCATTTTAGTTTAGCAGCTTCATTTGGAAATGTTCATGGAGTCTATAAACCCGGGAATGTAAAACTTCGTCCTGAAATTTTAAAAAACTCTCAAAACTTAGTAAAGAAAACATGTTCTACTGATGAAAGACCATTGGATTTAGTTTTTCATGGCGGTTCTGGTTCTGATAAAGAAAAAATTGCTGAAGCGTTGACATATGGCGTTTTTAAAATGAATATAGATACGGATACTCAATTTGCTTATTCAAAAGCTATTGGAAGTTATGTAGAAGAAAATCACAAAGCCTTTAAGTATCAAATTGATCCAGAAGATGGAACTCCTTATAAAAAGCAATATGATCCTAGAAAATATCTACGCATTGGAGAGGAGTCTATGGTAGAACGTTTAGATGAAGCTTTTCAAGATTTAGGGTCTGTAGGGAGAACATTAGCATCTTAGTTAATTACTAAAATTCAAACTAGTTATATTAACTAGTTTGAATTTTAAATTAGATATCCTTAAAGAGTATCTTTCCAATCACAATATGGATTTTTGATAAGGTTCATATTATAGTATTTAGACTGGGTGGTAACTTCTTTAAAAATCCAATTTGGTATTTGAAATTTTTCGTTTTCTGAATTTAATTCTATCTCTGCGACAATGAGGCCCTCATTCTGATCATGAAACTCATCAATCTCCCAAAGATGTTTTTTAAAATGTACGTAATGTCTTGTCTTTTTGATTACACCTTTTTCACAGAAATTTTGAAAGAGATCGTTAGCATCTTTTTCTGGGATCTTATATTCAAACTCTAACCGTGAAATACCACTGTTATTTCCTTTAATTGTTATAAAAAATTCATCATTTTTTTGTCGAACTCTGATCACTTTTTTTTGATCACTTAAAATATAGCCTTGAGTAATTTTATGTGAGTATTCAACTTGATTAAAGGGAATATGTTTTATAAGAAATTTTTTTTCTATTTCAATTGCCAATTTGGGCCCTCACAATAAATATATAATATAAAATTGAACTAATTATAGCAGGATAAAATGGCTCAACTTCCCCAAAAAAAGAATAATTAGTTTTTGAAAGAAGTAGCCATGAAAAAGATAGTAAAAGGGGCATGAGAATCCATTGGATAGAAAATTTTTCGGGTGAATTAAAGTTTTTAATTGTTAAAGATATAATAAATGGTAGAATCAATGAGGGAATAATGAGAGACCCCAAGGTAAATAAAAGGCCTACAACTGAAGGTATATAATAGGCAAGTAATAATGAAATTATAGAGCTTATAACTAGTCCTAGTTTAATATAAGAAATAACTAGAGTCTTTTTATTATCAGAATTTATACGCCATAATATATCCCTACCAAAAGTGATAGCGCTTATGAAGCTAAGTGAGTCAATTGTTGACATAAGTACTGCAAAGATACTCATAAAAAATATTCCAAGAAATCCGATGGGAAGAAAATCAATTGCTAACAGAGGGTAGGTAAGTAAAGGGGAGCTTGCTTTTAAATAATTGATTGCATATAAACCACATGTAATTGTCATAATATCAAAAATAGCCCAGAATAAAATCGCAATTAAAATACCATTTTTTGCAACTGTAGGATTTTTAGCTGCGGCAGATCGTTGAAAAAAACCAGGATCAATAAATGTCCAAGCTGCTATAAAAAACCAAACTAAGACATATTGAAGACTATTGCCTCCCAAGGGATCAATATATTTTTCAGGTAAAGAATTAATCATTTTTAGTGGATTACTAATATCAATCCATAAAAAAAATATAAGAATGAAAAAACCTAAAAACATGCAGATAAATTGTAATATATCAGTGCGAATAACCGCTGAAAAACCTCCATTCCATAAATAAAAAATGCTAAAAACAGTTGCAATGAGCAATGAAATTCCAAGATCAATTTGAAATAAAAATTTTAATAGGATCCCTGTACTTAGTATATATGGAGCTGGACTGGCTAAGAAAATGATTAATATGGCTGATAAAATACCGGATATTTTACCAAAATGATTATGGAAGTGATCAGGAATTGAAACAAGACCACTAGCGCGTATTTTTGGAGCAATAAAGAAGGCATATATAGTTGCAAAAATATAATATGGGAATGAAAAAATAAACCATGTTTGAATTCCATAAAGATAAGTATTTTCACCGATACCCAATATAGCTCCATACCAAGTAGTTACCAGAGTCGCAATAAAACTAAAAAGGCTTAATTTTCTATTGCTTAAAATAAATGTGTTTTCAGATAATGATTGTGATTTTTTATTTATTATTCCAACCCAAATTAAAAAAGACAGGTAAAATAAAATAGGTAGCCAATCAAAAATATGTAGAGATTTCACTTTTTATAGTTTTGAATGACAAAGATAGAAGAGCTTGAATCAATTGAAAATTTATCTTTCATCGATACATTACTTACTCCATTTGATGGGCTATTTAATTGATCATTCTTTAGGTTATATTTTAAGCCACTTGTTCTAATAATAGTTTTTAAATTTAAAGAAAAAATGGAAATTACCTGTCCTTTGAATGAGTCAAAAGTTCTAAGTCCTTTAAAACAATGAATTTCGCAATGATCTGAATAATAATTAAGTTGAATTTTATCTGAAAAATATTCAAGAAGTAGTAAAGATGTTAATTCATGATCAAATCTACCACCACTAAATCCGATAAGAGATATTGTGTTAATTTTTTTTCGTATACACCAGTCTAAACTTTTTTCTAGATCAGACTTAGATTGATCTTTTAACTCGAAAACTAAACATTCATAATCAGCTTTAGCTTTTTTTAAAGAATCTAAGTCTCCCAAAATAATGTGTGAATCCAGTTTTAGACTTTTTAATTTATCAGCACCACCATCTATTGAAATTATGGTTCCAGATTTTTTTAATTTATCAAGAGGTATTTGATGATGAGGAATTTGACCATTCCCGTAGAGTGTAAAAGGAGGATTGTATTTATTTATGTCTATTTTCATGGATAATATTAATAAAGGTAAAATTAGAATAGTACGAATTCCATTCGAAGTTTGATCATTGTAAATTAAGCTCAAGTAATGCCATGAATCTAAAACACTTTTCCAGACAACTTTTTGATTTTGACTCGCACTACCCGCGAACAATAATAGCGATGGTATTCTTCCTGACTATTGTTCTATGTTGGAAAATATTTGATTTAGAAATGGACCCAAGTGTTCGTTCAAATCTTCCTACAGATCATGAAATAGTGAAATCTATGGAAAAAATTAATGAACTATTTTCAGGGAGTGATATTATAATAGTCGCTGTAGAGTCAGATAGTTTATTCTCTGAATCTGTACTAAAAAACCTTGCATCTTTTCAAGACTCTCTTGAATCAATTGATGTTATTGGGAAAGTAGTTTCTATTTTTTCTCAGAGGCAAATTATTCCTGATGATGGTGGCTTTGAGATTGAGCCATTATTGATTGAGATACCAGAGGATTCTTCTGGACAGGCTGAATTAAAATTAAAAATTAAAAACGCTGGGATTCTAGGTGACTTGGTATCTTATGACTACAATAAAATATGCTTTATTGGACAGATAACTTCATCATTTGACTATGATGAATTTCAGTTTAGAAAGAATATTTTTAGGATGGTTAATCGTTTCAATTCTTTAGCAAATTTTTATGTATCAAGCCTTCCTATCACAAGAGCGACGACTATTGAAAATATGCAAAGAGATATGCGCTTATACACCCCAATTGCATTAGGCCTTGGTATATTACTTTTAATGATCTCTTTTAGAAGCTGGACAGGAGTTTTTCTTCCATTTTTTGTAGTTGGGTTTTCCACGCTTTGGACTTTTGGGATAATGGCTTGGTTTGAAATGCCAGTTTCATTTGTAGGAACCTTAATACCAGTTATTTTGATTGCTATATCTAATGATTATGGTATCCATATTATATCACATTATTTTGAATATACTTCATTAAACCCAGAGGCTACGAGGAGTGCAATATTAAAAAGAACGCTTAAAAAATTAGGTCTTCCCATTCTCCTAGCAGGTCTTACTACCATGATAAGTTTTTTAAGTTTATTATCTCACACTCTTCCAAGAGTAAGGGAAATGGGCTTACTAATATCATTTGGTATTTTTTGTGCATTTATATTAAGTATTCTCTTAATACCTTCTGTTTTAGTTCTGGTTTCAAGACCAACTTATTTATCTAGGAAAAATAGCTTTTCTGGAATTAATGGTTTTTTAGTTAAGATGGGTAGAACTTTTACTTCATATAGAGTTTATGTGCTTCTTTTTTTGTTTTCTTTTAGTATTTGGATGTCTTTGGGACTAAATAAATTAAAGATTGATACAAACCCAGATCACTATTTTAGTGAAAAATCTAGATTAAGGATTGCAAATACAAAGATAAGTGAGGCATTTGGTGGTTCAACTCAGATGAATATCTTAATAGAGGGTGATGTTTTTAATCCAAAAGTATTAAAGAATATTGAAAAACTCACTTCGCATATTAAAAATCGTCATGATATTGTAACAAAATCTTATTCTATAGTCGATATTATAAAAAAAATGAATTCAAGTTTTAATGGTGGGGATCCAAAGTATGAAATAATACCTGATGATCCTGAATTAATATCTCAATATATGTTTTTATATTCAATCACTGGTAACAGTGAAGATTTTGATATGATTTTAGATGATATTGAAGAACCTACTGCAACGCAAATTTTATTAAGATTAAAAGAAGTTCAAACAATTACAATTGGTAACATAGTAGAGGATACAGAACAGTTTATAAATGCAAACTTTTATGATGATGAGCCAATAAGACTTACAGGCGCTGCAACTTTATTAGGGGTATTGAGTAAATTAATTTTAAAAGGACAATTGGTAAGCCTATTGTATTCAATGTTGATTATTTTAATAATTATGACTTTAGTTTTTAGATCTCTTGTTGGTGGCTTATTGGCAACTTTACCTATGGCAGTATCTGTAATAATGATGTTTGGTTTAATGGGGCACCTCGGTATTCCTTTAAACATGACAACTTCATTTTTAACCTGTATCCTAGTTGGAGTTGGTATAGATTATACTATACATTTTCTTTGGCATTTAAGGGATCATATAAGAGAAAATGATTCTCTAGATGATGCTATAACTAAGACCTTAAAAATATCAGGGAAAGGAATTTTATTTAATGGTCTCTCTGTTGTTATTGGATTTTCAGCATTATTGTTTTCTGTTTTTGTCCCTGTTAAAATATTTGGAATACTTGTAATGGGATCAATCTCTTTTTGTTTGTTTGGGGCACTTGCAACATTGCCAGCTTTAACGAGTTTAATTAATCCAAGATTTTTATATAAATGAATATAGCATCTAAAGATAAAACCTTAAGCAGTATACTTTATTTACTAAGTCTCATGGCTATTCTATATGGATTAGCAGAATCTGATAGTGCGTCTATTTTTAAGAACTGGTTATTTAAAGATATTATTTTTTTCTTAATCGAATCTTATTTTGATATAATAATAATTGGATATTTATTCATATGTTTACAATTAAGTGGTTATGTGGAACTTAAATATGGTAAAGATTATTTAACTGTTTCCATGTTGAGTATTTTTTTAACCCCTATTTCATTATTTTTTATCATTACTGATAAGGAAGCTAAAGATGAAAGTTAGATATATAATATTTTTAATGTTTTCATTTCTGAAAGGCGAGGATCTTACTGCTGAGCAAATTATTAAAAAAATAGAACTTAATCCTAAACCAAATACTTCAGTTACGGAAGTTAAATTAGAAATAAGTCGATATAAGCGAAATAAAGAGAAAGTAAAAATTCGAGAATTCACACGATTCCAAAAATTTTATAGCTCAGGGAAATTTAAATCAAAATCAATAGTTAGGTTTTATAAACCAAAAATTGTAAAAGGAGCTGGATTGCTTAGCTGGGTTAGGAAGAATGGTTCAACTGATCAATGGATTTTTTTGCCTAAATTAAAAGCTGCAAAAGAAATAAAGGCAAAGGAAAAATCAAAAAAATTTATGGGGACGGATTTTAGATACGAAGATTTAGAGAACAGAGAATTAGGACAAGATAGTCTTACATTAATTGGGCATGAGTATTTTGATGGTTCTAAATGTGAAGTCATTATGGCATATCCAAATGATTTAAGTTTTTATTTTTCCAGAAAAATTTGGATTAATACTTCAAATTGGCAAATAACAAAAATTGAATTTTATATAGATGAATTCCAATTGGAGAAAACACTCATTCTTTCTGATTTTATAATAAAAGATGAATATATAACCCCTGGTCTTTTATCTATGATTATGGAAGATAGTAAAAATAAAACCGTGATGACAATAAAATCATTTAAACCTGATTTGGGTTTAAAAGATGAAATATTTTCAGAGTCTTTTTTAATTAAAATTTAATAAAAAATATCTACTTGTCTCTAATTTTGATAAAATTATGAAAAATAGCGGATATATCATTCTTGTTTTGTCATTAATGTATGGAGATCCCATATTGCCCTTAGATGAATCTATTATAAATCGTATACATATTTTATTTGAATGGGAACAAATCCCAGAAGCGAATAATTATCAATTCCATTTATCTGAGGATTTAAACTTTGAAAGTATAATACTTGATATGGAGCACCCATCTTTAGTGTATATTGATAAAGAAAATATAGAATGGGGTAAAAATTATTTTTGGCGCGTTCGCCCCATGAACAATTCAGAAGTTTTAGAGGATTGGGGATCAACTTTTTCTTTTATGACAGGAAGTTCAATCTCAGAAGTAGAAACTATTATTTATAATGAAAATTCCACTTATTCAGGATTAACTATTTTTGGTGCATTTTTCAATTATTTTTCAGCCGTCGTAGATAACTCAGGAAAAGAAATATGGAATTCCGGCTCAGAAAATATTGTATACTACAGTACGAGTAAATTTGGAGATATTTTTGGTTGTTATTTACTCTCTGGATCAGAAAATAACCTCCCAGGGATTGAATTTACATTTGATCAAGGTACGGTATGGAATGAACCAAATAATGATTTCTTGCATCATGATTTAATTCAACTTCCTAATGGAAATTATTTGGGTATCATTGAAGAAAGCTCATTGGGTGTTATTCCTATTGGAGATTGGACTTCATCTTTTCAAAATTTAGGGTTCCAAGCTGATGGTTCTACGATAGAATTTCCCTGGATTGGAGATAAGTTGGTAGAGTGGGACAAAAACACAAAAGAAATTGTGTGGTCTTGGAGTGTGTTTGATCATTTCAATATGGAGGATTATGATGAATATGGAGGGACATGGAATCAAGCCTATATAGATTTACATTATGATTGGACACATGCGAATGCAATAATTTTTGATGAGGATGAGAGTGCTATCTATATTTCAATAAGGCACTTATCAAGAATTACAAAAATTGACTATCCATCTGGAGATTTGGTTTGGAATATAGGACATGAAATGCCATCAGGTGATGTTGAGATGGGTACTGATATTGGGTTTAGTTTTCAGCATAGTTTGCAAAAATTAAGTAATGGAAATATTTTAACTTTAGACAATGGGAACTTGGCTCCTCAATTTAGAGGGACAGATGATCCAATTACTAGGGCGATTGAAATTTCTATTGAAAATAATTTAGCTACAATGATTTGGAATTATGAATTGCCTCAAAATTTATTTGGTTTTGCCTCAGGCAATGCACAAAAATTAGAAAATGATAATATATTAATTACTACAGTTGGGGGATCAGGTCGTAGCCTAGAGGTTTCTGAACAAGGTGAAGTTGTTTGGGAGGCTCAGTATAATTTAGGCTTGCCAAATGGAGCTGTTTATAGAGCGAATAAAATTACAGGTCTATATCCATCGGCATACAGTCTCATGATTAATCACTACAAGGAATATAATGGAAATACAGGTGTTTATGTCCCACCAGGAAATTCGACGATTAGCTTTACATTAAATCATGAAGGGAGTAATGCTCAGAATTTTATTTATTCAATCCAAGATCAAGAAAGTTGGTTTTCCAATCAATTTGGAAACGTATTTGTAGAACCAGGTGAGTCATCCATAATATCCTTCGACGGTACAGTAAGTACAATATTAAATGGAAATCTAGTGACACTTAATATTTACCCAGAGCACCATCCAGAGAAAGGTAAAATAATTTCTGTTGAGGCCTTTACAAGCCCATTAACAGAGATTGAAAATGAAATAGTTAACGAATTTATATTGAAGAAACCTTATCCTAATCCTTTTAATCCGAAAATAAACTTTGAATTTTCCTTAAGCTTTTCTCAATTTATTTCTTTTCAAATATTTAATTTAAAAGGTGAACTAGTAGAAAGTTTAGTTCAAAAACAATTAGACACGGGAAATCATAGCTTATCATGGAATGCGAAGGATCAATCATCAGGGATCTATTTTATAAAAATAAATTCAGAGTCTTTTTCACAAACTGAAAAAATATTTTATATAAAGTAATATGAAAAATATTAGTGTTTTTTTATTTTTTATTTTTAGTATTGTAACAAATTTATATGGGCAATGTGATAGCTCATTTAGTTATTATTCTGAATTACCGTCAAGTGTAACTATTCTCGTTGGAGATTCCTGCTTATCAGATGAAGATATTTCTGTTTTGGATAGCTTAATTTTAATTAATGATTTGGACTATGAAACTCCATTGAATATTGGGACTCAGACTTGGTTTAACGGTCGTTTAAAATTTTTTGTTGCTGGAAATTATGGGAATAGTTCTGGAGTAAATGATACTATTTATACATTACCTCAAAATTTTGGTGATTTAAATAACCTAGCCTCACTTTATTTAGAGTGGAACAGAATTGCTGAATTACCTGAGTCTTTTAAAAATTTAACAGGTTTGATGTCTTTCTATATAAATAATAATATTTTATCGGAATTAGGTGATAGCCTTGGAAATCTTTCCAATTTATATTTTTTAGACTTGGGCTATAATGAGTTATTATCAATTCCTGAGTCAATTTGTAACTTAACCAATTTGAGTTATTTATGGCTGTTTAATAATAACATTGAAGCTCTACCTATGTGTTTTTGTGAAATGACATTAGATTGGAGTGATGATGATCCTGGAGGGTACCCTTATTTTGCTATTGGATCAAATGCGCTCTGTGATAGTGTCCCTGAATGTGTTTCAGAAAGTGAAAATTTTGAATTGAGTTTAGATCAGTTCTATTATTCCTTCCCAGTATATTCACCTCAAGATTGTGATCAAAATAGTCTTTTAAAATCAACATTACCGTATCAATTTAAGATCTCACAGGCTTATCCTAATCCATTTAATCCTGAGACTCAACTAGTATTAGATGTTCCTTATGATCGTAGGTTTGACATAAAAATATTCAATACTTTAGGTAATGAAGTAGATCAAATTTCAAATAATAAAATATTTATCAGAGGTCAGCATATTATTAAATGGTCAGGTGATAAAAATTCATCTGGTATATATATTATTCGAGTGAGTGATGGTATAAATATAAAATATAGAAAGGTAACTTTGATAAAATAGCAATAATAAATGTATTTATCTAAAATATTAGAATTTTTATATATCAGTTATTTCCTTTTATTTTTTCTTGGATGTGAGAAAGATAATGAACTTCCAAATATTATTCTAATACTTACAGATGATCAAGGGTATGGTGATTTGGGATGCTATGGTGCAGAAGGTTTTAAAACACCATATATAGATGGTATGGCAAGCGAGGGTATCTTGTTTACTGATTTTTATGTTTCTCAGGCAGTTTGTAGTGCTTCAAGGGCATCTCTTATGACTGGAAGTTATTCAGAGAGGGTTGGTATACAAGGAGCACTTAGTCCTTGGGATGTTAATGGTTTAGATCCAGAGACAGAGACAATTGCTAAATTATTAAAACGCCATGGATATATAAATGCAATATTTGGGAAATGGCATCTTGGACATAGAGAAAAATACTTACCTCTTCAAAATGGCTTTGATGAATACTCAGGACTTATTTGTTCAAATGATATGTGGCCTGTTGATTATGATGGAGAACCTTTTAATTCCAAAAAGAAAAGCTATTATCCTCCTATGTTTTTTTGGGAACAGAATAATCCTAAAAAAGAAATTAAAGGCTTAGCTGATCAAAGTCAGTTAACAACAAAATTAACTGAATATGCTTTAAATTTTATTAAAAAGAATAAAGATAATCCATTTTTTCTTTATTTACCTCATCCTATGCCTCATCAACCAATAGCTGTTTCTAAAAAATTTAAAGGGAAGAGTGAATTGGGACTCTATGGTGATGTCATAATGGAAATTGATTGGTCAGTAGGACAAATTTTAAATTCGCTAAAAGAAAATAATATAGATGAAAATACACTTATTATTTTCGCGAGTGATAATGGGCCTTGGTTAAATTTTGGTAAGTGGGGTGGCTCTGCAGGTCCTCTTCGAGAAGGGAAAGGTACTATGTGGGAAGGAGGAGCTCGTGTACCC
>Ga0208277_1001122_pt1 | contig 15727 bp, 20 predicted proteins | sample ETNtaG_5_FD_185782 | JGI IMG/M metagenome (GOLD analysis project Ga0208277, IMG submission 185782) | Marine microbial and viral communities from oxygen minimum zone, Eastern Pacific Ocean - ETNP201406SV205 (SPAdes) (version 2) | ecosystem: Environmental > Aquatic > Marine > Oceanic ...
GTTTGCTTTAATGAGAATAATATCGATATATACTGGTAATGAAATAAATTTAGTGAATCTGAGTCTTTTAGTTATAGAAATTTTATTAGCATGTACCGGATTCTTGCTTATTAAAAAAAGGAGAAATTTATGAGTGATAAAGATCAAGTCAAAAATATTGTTCAACTTTACGTTGATAGTATGGATGAATCTAATCCAGACAAAGTGAAAGAAGCATTTCATACTAACGCAAAAGTTGTTGGATATTTACATGGTGATTTTTTAGAAATGTCAGTAGATGATTTTGCTAACTTTGTAGCATCGCAACAGCCACCACCTCAAGAAAAAGGTGAAAATGTAGTTTATGAAATTCTTGAATGCGAGATAGAAGGAACCACTGGATGCGTGAAAGTAAGAGATACATATTTAGGTATAACTTTCCTAGATACTTTATCTTTTATAAAGAACGATGGTGAATGGAGAATTTATAATAAATTATTTAATGTAGAAAGCGAGTAGATGAATAATTGGGTTAATTGGGTTATTTATGGGTGCTTATTTTTCGTTTTAATTATTTATTTTTTTGTCCCAGATAAAGAAGTATCAGAATTAGAATGCACCAAGGTTGATACACAAATGGCCACTGTATTAATAGACTGTGAAGAATTAGAGAATGAATAAATTATTGCCAGATGTAGCAGATAATAATTACCTAGGCTCAAAAGTAGCTGTTATAGGCCTCTATCCGATTTTGCTTTTATATTTTTTTAGATCAATAGTTCATTTCACATTTGATGATGCCGGCTTGGTTGTTATTGGAAATATTATTGAGTTACCAATGATTGATAATATTGATCCTAATAATCTTGTTTATATGTTTGCTTCATTATGGGGCGCTTCCCAATTATTAATATCTATACTCTTTGTAGTTATATTTTTTAAATATAGATCGCTTTTATCAGTATTATGGCTGATAGTAATCTTAGATATAATTTTTAGATGGACAACTGGTACCTTGCACCCATTAACACCTGAGTATTACATATCAATTCCGCCTGGGAAGGCCGGAAATTTACCAATGTTTTTATATGCATTAGTTATGTTTTATTTCTCAATGAAGAGAACAACCTAATCACATCATTGGCTCAATCGGCAGACAATCTTTTACTTATAAAGCCATTAGCTTTTGGATTTGATCCAAAGTCTGCAGATACAAATACCTTTCAACAAAATATATCTAATCAAGAGCCATTAGAAGCTGCATTAAAAGAGCATAAGGCATTACAAAATCTATTAAGCGCCAATAATATTAATTATTCAGTCATTGAAAGCCCAAAAGAATGCCTCGATGGAATTTTTCCAAATAACTGGGTTATCACTTATGAGGATAAAACTATGGATTTGGGGAGTATGTATAACCCAAATAGAAGGTTAGAGAGATCAAGAGAAAACATAGACCATCTAAAACAACTATACAGATTACAGGATGATTACTCTTTGTATGAGCAAACAAACAATTTCCTTGAAGGAACTGGATCCCTAGTGCTTGATAGGATTAATAAAATCGCCTATATGTGTTTATCACCAAGATCTTCATACAAAGTAGCAAAAGAGTGGTCCAAGAATAGAGGGTATGAGCTAATTACTTTTGAGGCCTCATTAAATAAAAAATCTGTTTATCACACCAATGTTCTTATGTTCATAGGATCAGGTATTGCATGTATTGCTTCTAATCTAATCAAAGACAATAAAACTGTTATTTCAGGATTAGAGAAGCATCATAAGATTATTGAGTTAAGCGAAGAAGAAATAAAAAATTTTTGTGGAAATTCACTAGAGGTTAGAGATAAAGATAATAATTTAATTTTATTAATGTCATCTAGAGCTTATAAAAATTATGCAAATAAAAACATAAAAGAGCTTCATAGTCATTATTCAAAAATCCTACACTGCAACCTTAATAATATAGAAAATATCGGTGGCGGTTCATTAAGGTGCATGATTCTAGAATTATTCTGAAAACCATATAGAATTAAATCTAAAAGGAGAATTATGAAAAAATTATCTACAACAAGAGTGACAATCATTTGTCTATTAATAGGAATAGTTGTTGGATTTTTTGGAAGAAAGTGGGGAATTTTTTAATAAATGTCTGATTCAAATAATAGCCAATCAGGATCATGCCAATGCGGTGAGATTTCATATTCATTTAATCAAAATAAGATTATTTCAGCTCATCACTGCCACTGTAAAGATTGCCAGAGATCCACAGGCTCAGGAAAAGCTACTATTATTTTTATAGCTAAAAAAAATATCGATATAAAAGGAGAGCCTAAATACTATGAAGTAAAAGGATCATCAGGATCTCATGTTAGAAGGGGGTTTTGTGCAAATTGTGGATCAGGAATATTAAGTTATACCAAAGAATTATCACATATAGTATTTATAAAAGCTGGGACCTTGGAAGACTCAAGTTGGCTTAAAATAGATTCTAATTTTTTTACCGATTCCGCTCATGACTGGAATAAGCCCAATGAGGATATAAAAAGTTTTAAGCAAAATCCTTCAATGCTTTCTAATATTAAAACCTTAATAAAATCATTCTAAGTGATGGATGAACCCAATAACCTTGAAACTGGAGAGGAGGAAGAGTCAGCTCTATCAGGGTGTATTCAAATAGTTGTTTTAAGCATTTTCCTAATTATTATGCTTGGAGTAATTTCTGATGGTAGGGTTACAAAACCAATAACAGATAAATTAGCCGAAGCTGTAGTAAACAACCCAGAGCTTTTTTGGGGCGATTTAGCTAAAGATAACAATCGTGAATACCCAGGTACCAATTATGATTATGGTGTAGAAGATTACTCAAACTCTGAAATTGAAGCAGCAATAATGATAGCCCGATCTGTACCTTTTCATAATTTTGATAAATGTGTAGAAGGTTTATATAAGAAATTTCAAAAATCACCAATTACTAAAGAAAAAAAATTAATTATTTTTAATTCATCCCAAGATGATAGAGATATTAAAAATTTAATAGAGTCTGAAATCATCCTTAATTCTTCTCAAGAGACTAGCGCTTTAAATTTAAACCATTTAGATAAAGCATTTGAATGGGATAGAGATAATGGCATGGTCCATATATATAAGATACTAGATTTAATGGATAGAAATTATTCTGATGATAACTGGGATGCGCAATACAATTCAGCAAGGTTAACCTGCGCTAGGGAAGCTCTTGAAAACACAAAATAATAAAAAAACTTTTAGTATCTAAACCCTATTTTTTATTTAATAAAATAATTGATTTATAGATAAGCGCTGGAAGCAAAAGCCAAGGTATTTGGTTTTGCAGCATTAAACTTCGACCATTGAACTCAAACAACAATGGATTGATATATGGCCCCAATGGAGATAACGGAGCCCAAGATAAATCTTTTCCTACAGACAGCTGATCATGATATAGAAACATCTCTACTAGAATGTTTAATCCAATACACCAAATCATAAACACCAAGAAGGCTGACCAACTCCATTTTATAAAAATATTAAAATCTTTTTTTGCATGTCGCCACATTAACCACAAACCACCTAAAGTTACTGTGCCAGCATCAGCTAAAGAATTTAAGGTCCAATTGATATGTTTAGGTAACCACTGATTTAAAACAGCTGAACGCCTTATATCAACCGAGTCTCCATCAACCCATCCATAGGTAAACCATAATTCCCATCCAAGAGCGCAAACAATAAACGCTCCTATATAAACTGTTGGCACCCAGCTAGGTAGAGAATCTTTATGCTTAAGAACTATATAAATTGGTAATAATGCTGAAGTATAAACAACAATAATTAATCTTAACTCTTCAAATGACATAATGGTTTAGATTAAAAATTTTCATATCTCTATGGTAATAGATGGGGTATATATATTATATTAACTCTTTTTTAATAACTATATAAATTATGAGTAAGCCACTTGCAACCCTAAGCAAACATAACGATGTTTCTATAATTACTTTAGACGATGGAAAAGCTAATGTCTTTTCATACGATATGTTAAGTTCTTTGAATGATTGCCTTAAAGATGTCCCAAAGGACTCTGGGTCATTAGTTATTGCAGGAAGAGAGGGCATATTTTCAGGCGGTTTTGATTTAAAAACTCTTGGATCAGGCGATGTCGATGCGATTTTAAAGATGGTTAAGTTAGGTTACCAGACACTATTAACTCTTTATTCATTTCCAAGACCAATAGTTGCAGCAGTGCCTGGTCACTCAGTAGCCTTAGGCATCTTTGTTACTTGTTGCGCTGATTACAGAATAGCAATAGACGGTAATTTTATATGTCAGGCTAACGAAGTAAGAAATAATATGGATATTCCAGTTCAAATTATGGAAATAGTTAAAGACAGAGTTAATAAAAAGTATTTTTATAGAGCTGTGTTACACGGCGATCCTTTAAGCATGAGTGAAGCTGTAGAGGCTGGTTATATTGATGAGCTTTGTTCTCCTGAGAGCTTTATGGATAGAGTGCTAGAAAAAGCTGAAGACTTGGCAACGATAGGCCATCCATTTTATGAAAAAACAAAAAACGTAGCTCAAGCTGATGTAGTTAAAAAAATAAAAGAAGCTATCAGTTAGAGATGAAAGATTTAAAAGAGAAGATGAAAAAGTTTCTTGGCAGCAAGCCTGAATTTTTATCTATTCTCGGGTTCGAAGATTTTTCATTTGATGAAGAAAAAAATACATATTCATGTGTCTTTAATCCAACCACAGCATTAACTCATTCAAATGGAACCATTGTACAAGGAGGTTTTGTTGCAGGGATGCTAGATTCAGCAATGTCACAATTCATTTTAAATATTCATGAATTTAAGGTTAATCCTCTAACTCTGGATCTCGATGTAAAATATTTAATGTCATGCAGGCCTGGAAAGCTCGAAGTTCATGCAAAAATCTTAAAAATGGGAAAAAGCATTGCATTTACCTCTGCTGAAATGTATCAAGAAGGCAATTTGATTGCCAGAGCTTCATCTACAAGCAAACTTATTACCTTTAGATAATTATCATCCTTAATATATTTAAGATATAATTTTTCTATGAAATTAGAACAGGCAACATTTACTCAAATGGTTGATGGCACCCATGAGGACTATCAAATCATTGGTGAAAAAGGAGCTGAAAATACTTTAACTCTTTCTGGAAGGCTTATAGAACATCTTAGGCTTTTAGAGGGCGACACAGGCGGATTTGCTGTTGACAGGCTAACGCATTGTCTTCAAACAGCAACAAGGGCTCATAAAGACGGCAAAGATACAGAATATGTTGTTTGTGCTTTATTGCATGACATAGGTGACACATTAGGTCCTGCCAATCATGCTGATATAGCTGCCACCATACTAGAACCTTATGTCTCAGAAGAAAATCATTGGATTGTTAAACATCACGGAATCTTTCAAGGTTATTATTTTTTTGAATTTATTGGTCTAGATAAAAATATGAGAGATAAATACAAAGATCATAAATACTTCAAAGCATGCGCTGAGTTTTGTCATAAATATGATCAAAATAGTTTTGACCCTGATTATAAATGTTTCGATCTAGATTTTTTCATCCCCATGGTTGAAGAAGTATTTAAAGTTCCTAAAAGATCTATTTACAACGCTTAACAAGATTCAATGGATAAAGATGAATTATATAGGTTACTTGAACCTATAAAACCCAAACATTCATTTGAAGATTCAGATCAACCAGATCAACCAGATTATTCAAAAACCTATAATTGGGCAGCTTTACCTCATATAAAAGGTCTTCAACACCAAGTTCCAACAGAATCTCATAATTCAATTATGGATACTTCTGATATAGATGTTTTTTATATTCATCCAACAGGTTTTTTTGGACGGCACTGGAATTGTAGAATTGATAAAAATATAGCTTCATACGACAGAACAGAGCTTATGCTAATTAGCCAAGCCAGCGCATTTAATGAAAGTTGCAATATCTATGCGCCTCACTATAGACAAGCTACTTATTATTCATTTTTTGCTCAAAATGAAGATGGTTTTAATGCTCATGATATTGCCTACAAAGATGTAGAAAATGCATTTGATTACTATCTTGAGAATTTTAACCAGGGTAAACCTTTTATTATTGCTGCCCATAGCCAAGGAGCACTTCATGGACAAAGGTTAATTCACAATAAAATTCAAAACTCTTCGTTAAAAGAGCAAATGATTAGCGCTTATTTAATAGGATACATTATTCCCGAAGCTCACTTTGATACATTATTCCCAAATCTAGAATTATCTAAATCTCACGATGATATTCAAACTATTGTTACCTGGGCTACAGTTATGGAAGGGCATATTAGAGATAGAGAGAGGACCTTATTTTGGCTACCTGATGGATGGACTAAGCAAGATATGGGTCAAAAAATAGTCTCAACAAATCCATTATCTTGGGATCTAGAAGACAGATGGAGTAATTCAAGTAACAGTAATTTAGCCATAACAATAAAAGCCATGAATTATAATTTTGCTGATAGGCTAGCTACCAATTATTCAGGATCAATTAAATCAATTATTCCTTCAAAACTTCAAAATTTTGATTGTAAGATTAATCAAAATACTGGACTGCTTGAAACTAAAGGAGAGTTAGTAGACAAAATAAGAACATTAACAGAAACAGGAGATCTTCATAACTTTGATATTTCTTTGTTTTGGGGTTCGTTGCGAGAAAATATAAAAGATCGAATTAATGCATTTATATAAAGATGCTTAAATTTTTATTATTTATTTTATTAATAGGGGTTAATTTTTCTATGAATGCATATGAAGAAGGTTATGCAGATAATAATGGAATAAAAATTTTCTATAGAGATTATGGTCCTATAGAAGCTGAACCCATTCTTCTTGTCCAAGGTTTGGGCGGCCAGCTAACTTTTTGGCCTGATCACTTAATTGAGTTTTTGCAAGAAAATAATTTTAGACCTATAGTTTATGACAATAGAGATATTGGTCTCTCAACACAATTTACAGGTCAGCCGTCATACGTGACTGATTATATTAAGTATATTTTTAGATTACCTATAAAGTCTGAATACACAATAGATGATATGGCTATGGACGGAGTTTCTATACTTGATCAATTAAATATCCAGTCCTCACATCTTTTGGGTATGTCTATGGGCGGCATGATTGCTCAAATTATTGCTGCAAATCATTCAGATAGAATAAAGTCATTTACCTTAATAGCATCCACAGCAGCAACTCCAAGTCCTTTAAACGGCCCTACAAAGGAAGTTAGGAATTTACTTATGGATAGGTCAAAAAATAATAATGCATCATACGAAGAAAGATATGAAAGAACAGTAAAAATTTTAAGTGTTATCGGCATGGAGGGTTATGAATTCAATACACCTGAATTTAAAGAATTTACGTTTAAGAACATGGAGCGTTCTAAAAATGATACCGGTTTCTCAAGACAACTTCTTGCAATTCTTGCCTCTAAAAATAGGTTTAATAAAATCAAATCAATACAAACCCCAACTTTGATTATTCATGGCAAAGAAGATCCATTGCTGAAAATTAAAAATGCTTATAAGATGCATGAATTAATTCCCAACAGTGAGCTGATAGTAATAGACAATATGAGGCATCTAATTGAACCACCTATATTGAAACAATTTGAACCTCAGCTTCTAAAGCATCTGATATCAAATTCATAAACAAAAATGATTACTACAGCACTTAAAAGAAACTATGCAATTGGTAACGCAGCTAACGGCGTTAAGACAGATATGTTTACATTCTTCTTATTATTCTTTTATACAAATATTGCTGGGCTTGAGCCAGCGCTCGCTGGTTTTGCAATTTTAATTGCCTTATGTGTTGACGCTGTAACCGATCCTTTAATGGGAACAATTACAGATAGAACTAATTCTAGATGGGGTAGAAGGCATCCATATATGTTTTTTTCATTTATTCCAATTTCAATAGGCTATGTGCTTTTATTTCTTCCTAATCCAAGTTGGGATGTTTCACAGTCTGCTTTATTTGCATGGATGGTCAGCTTCACAATAATGACAAGAGTTGGTATGACTTTCTTTGATATACCTCATAGAGGTCTAGGTGCTGAATTATCAAAAGATTATGAAGAAAGAGTATCAATAATGTCCTGGAGGGAATTGGTTGGATGGTTATCCGGACTAACAAATGCATTCTTAGGCTATTTTGTTTTTTTAAGACCAACTGCAGAATATGAGAAAGGCATGCTTAATGCTGATGCATGGTTACCATTTGCCTTTTCAGGCGCACTTATAATTGTTTTTGCAATTATATTTTCATCCTTAACCACATTAAATGCTGGTAAGAACCTTTCAAAATGGACTGGCTCATATAAATTAAAAGATATCCTTAATGAAATAAGATTAGCTATATCCAATAAATCTTTTTTAAGATTATTTATTATAAATTTAACTCTTGCCGTTGCTTGGGGTTTATCAAACGCAATAACTTTATATGTTAATACTTTTTTTTGGGAATTCTCAAATGTACAAATTACAGCATTTCTTCCAATCTATGCCGTCTGTTCATATTTTGGTTTTGTTTTAACTCCAAAATTAATTAAAAAATATGAGAAAAAGACCATTGTTATGATTAGTTTAAGCATAGTTGCACTGTTTGCCTTTTTGCCAATTACTTTTTATAACCTTGGTTTAACACCCCCCAAAGGGTCTTGGAGTTTAGTAGCTTTTTCATCTTCATTCATTTTTATAAGTATTACGTTTAATATTATCGGGATTATGACCAGAGATTCTATGCTTGGTGATATCAGTGATGAGGTCGAGCTTGAAACAGGAAAAAGACAAGAGGGCATACTTTATGCAGCACTTTCATTTATGCAAAAGGTTAATACTGGCTTGGGTACGTTTACCGCAGGATTAGTTCTTTCTTTGATTGGATTTAAAGGTGTTAATAGCTCAGAAAGTGAAATATATTCTTTAATTATTGTACAAGGACCTGTTTCAGGTATGTTGGTTTTAATACCTGTATTTTTAGTTTATAAATACAAAATATCTCGAAGCAGACATGCAGAGATATTGTCTCAATTGAATTCATAAATTCCAACAAATAAAGATATCTATCTATAGATAATTCACATAAAATCATACACATGAAAATTATAGATAATATTATTTTTATTCCATGGGTATTAGGTTTAATGAATTTATTTACACCATTTAGCAATATCTATTTTTATTGGGTCGTAAGTATCACTTTGTATTTTTTAATAATAGCTCATGTTGCAGAGTGCATTATTTTTAGAAAAAAAATTATGAACGGGCCAAATGGAATAATCGGTTTTTTATTAACTTTTATATACGGCGTTCTGTACTTAAGATCTTTTAATAAAGATAGTTAATGGAAACAATCTACGAAGATTCAGATATCCCAAAAGGATCATCTGGAGTATGGACTTTAGCTTGGCCAACCATTATCACCAATCTGCTTTTTGCTACTTCATCCATCATTGGAATTAAGGTTGTAGGCAGTCTCGGTCAGGATGCTGTTGCTGCAACTATTACAGGCGGAAGAATTAGTTTTATTCTTCAGGCTATTCTTATGGGAGTTCTCTTTGGAACTACAGCACTTATGGCAAGATATTGGGGAGCAAAGGATTATGTTGAAAGCAGCAAGCATTTATCGAGCACCATTCAGTTAACAGTAGCTATTAGTATAGTTTTTTCTATATTTCTATATTTTTATTCATACCCGCTTGTAGCATTTCTTGGTTTAAAGGGAGATGCTCTTTCTATTTCTGCACTTTACTTGCAATATTTATCTCCTTTTTTACCATTTCTGGCGATAGGGCTATCTATAACAACAGGCTTTAGATCTATTGGTGATGTAAAAATACCTTTAATTATTTCTATTGTTATGAATATTGTAGGAGTATTTTTTATGATCAATTTAACCCATGGTTATTTAGGATTTAAAAATTACGGTGTTTATGGAGCTGCAATTGGAAATGGAATTGCTTTAGTGAGTGGTGCTCTTATGTCATTTCTTGTTTGGTATTTTAATAAAGCCAAATCTAAATATTCACCATTATTTACTTTTGATTTAACTAGAATTAAGAATATATTTGAAGTTGGCATGCCGGCAGCTTTAGAGCAATTTATATTTCAGATAGGTATAAATGCTTTTCTGATTATAGTCGCTCAATATGGAACAGCTGCTTATGCAGCATATGGAATTGGTATACAAATTTTAGCCTTTTCATTTGTTATTGGTTTTGGTTTTTCTATGGCCGGAGCAAGTTTAGTTGGCCAACATATGGGCAATAAAGATAATGATCAAGCTCAGAGATCAGCATGGAGCGGAATGCGCCTTTCTATAATATTCATGTCAGTATTTGGCATATTTATAATCTTTTTTGCAGAACAAATTGTTGGATTTCTAATAAATGATAAGGATGTTATTAGGTTAACTGTAATATTTATCTGGATAATGGGATCCCTTCAACCCCTTATGGCAGTAGAATTCTCATTAGGCGGCGCTCTAAGAGGAGCAGGCGATACCAAATCACCATTATTTATAACATTAATATGTTTATTATTGATAAGGGTGTTAATTGCTTTAATACTTCTATACCTCAATGCAAGAATTGAGTTAATATTTTTAACCCTTGTGGCAGATTACTCAGTAAAAGCCTTTTTATATATTAGAACTTTCAGACTTGGAAAGTGGAAGGATTCTCTTCAGCTTAAGGAAGCTCACTAGACAGAGCGTCTAAAGCTTTTGATATTCTTGTCCAAAGTTTTTTTTCACTAGCTCCAACTTCATTATTATTTAAAGAATTAAAGAATTCTATAAGTAAAATTTCTAATTTAGCAGAATTATCATTACTACCTTTATTAAATTTATCAGCCAGCATCTCAAATTGAATCTTTTGCCTTAATGCTGAATCTTTCTTTAAACTCTCCAAATTAGCCATTATTTCAAGCTTTATAGTTACATATGAAATTTTATCTTTATCAAATTTATTATCTTTTGTTTCTATTGCTGATTTTAATATTTTCTTTGATATGTTTGTTCCATCTGATTTTTCTTTACCCAGAAAGATCTCATAAAGATTTTTGTAAGAATCAAGCTTTTCAATTTTTGATTGATTTTTAATACTATTTTCATACCCCTTTACATCTTTTATAAAAGCATGCATTTCTTTAGATTTATTTAGATGAATTAGCTTATTCCCTTCGGTTAAAAGCTCAGAAGGGGTCTTAGACTTTTCTTTTAGATCTTTTTTTAGCAGGTTTAGGATTTTAAGATCTTTTTCTACATCCTCCTTTTTAGCACTAAAAAATCTATCAGCTGATTTATTGAATTTATCCCATAATTTATTATCATTTTTTCTTCCAGCAGACCCAGCTAATTTCCATTCTTTCTTTAGATCATTGAATTTTTTAATACATACATCATTTTCTTCATCATTAATTAAATCAACTTTAGCAATTAAAGATTCTTTTGCTTTTATTACAACATTTTCCTGTCTTTCAATTTCTTTTGATATAGGCTTCTTAGCATCGTAATAAGCATTTCTTAATGGTTTAAGGTCTTTATCAAGCACTGGAGCATAATCTTTCCATTTTTTAAAAATAGAATTTATAAAATTAATAAGATTTCTTGCATCAGGCCAATTGTTAGAATTCTCTTCTACAAATTGATTAATATCATTAATAAGTTTTTTTCTTTGATTTGCATTCTGAACTTTCCGCTCTTTAAGCTCATCAAAAAATTCTTTGCATGGTTCCCAAGCTTTATTTGTTAGTTCATTAAATTTTTGCCATTGCTCTCTTCCAGCTGGTCTGCTTGATAAGTCTAATAATTGCCATTTAGCTTGAATCTCATGTATATGATTAGCTTGCTTTTTAGGTGAATCTAAAGGGTTATTAACAATCTCTTTAATTGCATCTATAAGCTCATTTCTTTTAGGGTTTGCTGCAAACGAAGATACGTCATCATAGTATCTAGATTTTGCTAAAGCAGCATTAAACTTATGTCTAAGCTTGTTGGGTATTTTCTTAGATTTATTTATTTGATTATTAACGTCTCTAATTATTTTTTGTGCCTTCTTAATAGAGCCTTCATCGAAAAGCTTTTCAGCTTCATCTATATAATTAAATAAATCTTTACTTGTTTCCACATTAACCCTTATGAAGTTTATAATTAAATAATGAAAAAACGAATTCTAACAGGAATTACGACAACTGGTACTCCTCATATAGGAAATTATTTAGGAGCAATAAAGCCAAGCCTTAATTTAGCTACCGAAAATCCTGAATCATTTTTCTTTTTAGCAGACTATCACGCCTTGATTAAAAATAAAGATTCTCAGAATATAAAAGAGTCCGTCAAAAATGTTGCTTTGGCATGGCTTTCATCTGGTTTAGATACAGATAGATCTTATTTTTATAGACAATCTGATATAAAAGAAGTTACCGAGTTAAGCTGGATTCTTTCCACCATTACCGCCAAAGGTCTTATGAATAGAGCGCATGCATACAAAGCTGCCACTGCGGAAAACAAATCTGATGAAGATAAGGGGATAAATATGGGCTTATTTTCATACCCCATATTAATGGCTACAGATATCTTAATTTTTAACTCTACGCATGTTCCTGTTGGAGCTGATCAATTGCAACACCTCGAGATGACAAGAGATATAGCACAAAGATTTAATCATCTGTATAAAAGTATTTTTAATATTCCAGAAGCAATAGTTCAAGAAGACGGCAAAGTTGTACCAGGGCTGGATGGCAAGAAAATGAGTAAATCCTATAATAATATTATCCCTCTTTTATCTGATGAAAAAACATTAAAGAAATCTATAGCAAAAATAGTAACTAATTCTTTAGAGCCTGGAGAACCAAAAGAGACTGAGAATTGCACTGTATTTAATCTTTTTTCTCATTTTGCTTCAAGGCAAGAACAAGAAGAATTTAAAGCAGCATACAAAGAGGGGATTTCGTGGGGAGATGCAAAAAATAAGCTTTTTGAAGCCGTAAATTCTGAGTTAAGCCCTATTAGAGAAAGATTTAATGAGTTAAGTAAAGATAATAACCTCGTTAATGATTTGCTTGATGCCGGCGCTAAAAAAGTTAAACCTTTAGCTCAAGATATGCTTGGTGAAGTTAGAGATTTAGTTGGAATATCAAAGATTGGCTAAAATCCTTCCATTAAAAAATATTAAGTTAGAACATGATAATGTTTCTAAACTAAAAGTTAGGCTGAGTAATCATGCTACCTTTGCTTCACTCCAAATAGATATTAATAATATTCCTTTTTTATCTTGGGAAGAAATTTTTTTAACTGTTAGCAATATTCCTGAATATCATTTTATTCATTTAAACCATAATTCTTTTCCATTAAAAGGCTCTCATGGACCTTATTCTGTTCATAATCTAAAAAGCAATTCGTTTAATATGATTAATAAGAAATTTTTTATGAGTTCAATAATTGATATTCTTAAAAAAAATCATTGGCTTCAACCACCTGTAGATAATGGAAAATTTAAAATTTTGAAACATAGGGCATTAGATTTATCTAATGCTGCAATAAGTATATATATGCTTGATAAGAGTCTTCATATTCCTAAAAAGCCATATGATAATGAATGGAGTCATGCTTTCATTGAATTCTATGAATTCTTTATAGTAACAGCTGACAATATTTTTATATGGACTTTGATATATGAATAGTGGTTCATTTTGGCTTAAATTTGGACTTTTTACTGTAGGCTTAGGCCAATCATTTGTTTTTGTTTTAGTTCCACCCTTAGCTAGAGATCTAGGATTGTCTGAAATTCAGACTTCAACTATTTTTGCTATTTCTGCAATTGCCTGGGCGTTAACTAGTGCTGGGTGGGGCAGAGCAAGTGACGTATATGGAAGAAGAAATATAGCTATCTTAGGTCTTATTGGTTACTCAATCTCAATGATTGCATTAATCACACCTTTGTTTCTTGTTGAGCGGAATATATTAGCCATTTCATTTCTTTTCCCATCGTTAATATTAGGAAGGCTTATCAATGGCTTGGTTGGATCAGCAACAAGGCCAGCATCATTTGCTTATGTTGCTGATCACTCAAGTAGAGAAGATAGAACTCTTGAATTTGCCAGAATGGAGTCAAGTTTCTTAATAGGGACAGTTGCTGGCCCTTTATTCGGAGGTGTTTTATTTGTTATTACTAAAGAAACCCCATTTTATGTCTTTAGCGCTCTAGCTCTAATAGCATCAGTAGGTCTTTATTTTAATTTAAAAGAATATGAGATTAAGCCGCAAGATTCTAAAAAATCAAATATATCTTATTTATCTAGCAATGTTTGGCCTTTTTTGTTATTGGCAGCTTTAACCAGTCTATGTCTAGCATCCTTGTACCAATCGATTGGATTTTATATTACTGATACATTTACCAATCTTGATGATTTACCAATTTTAATCAGCATCTCTTTTGCTTTGCTTTCAATTTCTGCCATCGTTAGTCAATATTTATTTACAGATTTTATTGCATTAAATAACTTTAAATTACTGATATTAGGAAGTATTTTGATGTCTTCATCATTTCTTGCTATGAGCGCAGTTGAATCTATAGCTACTTATTATTTAACTCTTATTTTCAATGGTTTTGGGCTTGGCCTATTAAGACCTGCAACAGCATCAAGCTTATCTTTAAATCAATTGCCTGAAAACCAAGGCTCTGCAGCTGGTTATTTAGGATCTGTTATGCCTATAGGTCACATGATGGTTCCACTTATAGCTATGCCAATATACTCAATTCAACCCCATTATTTATATATTTTTAGCTCAGGATTATGCATTTTTATCATTTTATTTATAATAGTCCATCCGATATTTAAGGAGAATCTTTTTGACTAAATCAAAAGCTTTACTATTAATAAATTTAGGCACACCAGACACACCATCATACTGGAGTGTTTTTAAGTTCTTAAATCAATTCTTAATGGATAAAAGAGTTATAGATTACCCATATCTAATAAGATTTTTTTTAGTGAAGTTTATTATTTGCCCGTTTAGATCTTTCTCATCATCAAAAATATATAAAAAATTATGGGATAAAGAATTAGGATCGCCATTGCTGCACAACACCGAGAAACTTTCTAAAAAAATACAAAATTTATTACCAGATTATGATGTCTCTTTTGCAATGCGATATCAAAAACCATCAATTGAAAATGAATTGGATAAACTATTATTAAAGAATCCAGATGAGCTTATTATTTTTCCTTTATTTCCTCATTACGCATCTTCATCTTCAGGCTCAGCTATAAATGAAGTTTTAAGAGTTTTAGAAAAGCAATGGTCTATTCCAGAAGTTAGATTTATTAGCCAGTTTTATGACAATGAAGACTTTTTAGAAGCATGGGCAGATAAAGCAAAGAATTTTAATCTTGAAAGTTATGACAAAATTATATTTAGCTATCACGGACTTCCATTGAGTCATGTAGATAAAATTTATACTAATTCATTATGTTCTGAGAATGATTGTGAATCAGGTATAACCGATTCTAATAAGTTTTGTTATAAAGCCACCACCTATGAAACAACAAGGCTTTTAGCTAAAAAACTAAATATTGATTCATCAAATTATACTGTTTCATTCCAATCTAGATTAAGTAAAAATTGGTTAGAACCCTTTACTGATGAAGTTTTAGAGGACCTTGCAA
>Ga0208277_1001124_pt1 | contig 15722 bp, 9 predicted proteins | sample ETNtaG_5_FD_185782 | JGI IMG/M metagenome (GOLD analysis project Ga0208277, IMG submission 185782) | Marine microbial and viral communities from oxygen minimum zone, Eastern Pacific Ocean - ETNP201406SV205 (SPAdes) (version 2) | ecosystem: Environmental > Aquatic > Marine > Oceanic ...
TTTCAAGCGTCGCGGCCCACAGGACCTGCTATGGGGGCAAAGGCAGAGTGGAGGGGCTTTGCCGTCACCGGTTCGATTCTAGTACTGGTTACTTTCACCGACTTATCCCCCGAAGGCCCATGGAAAGATGCAACTTTCACATCTGGTTCTTTAGGATTGATAGGATTGATTATGCTGTACTTGGCATGGTTCAGATTAACTTTTGAGCGTAAAGGAGTTGTGCCAACTCTCGACTTATGGCGAGACCCTGGAGGAACTTCACCAACCGTAATTTTAACTGGAATTGTTATTCTTGGAATAGCATATGCGATTGGAAGAATTGATTTCTTCCCCGAACCAGCAGGGCTAATCATGTCTCTAATTGGACTACTAGTTATCACCAATGGATTCTATGTATGGATGTCCACAGAAGGACCTCTATCTAGTGAAGAGGAATGATTATCACGACTGTTGATCAATCCAAGAACCCCATGTCATCGAGGATGTCAAGAGCATTGTCTAGTTTAGGGAGTTCGCCTTCGGTCATATCTGAAACATGGTTTTCGACGCGTTCCGGAGTTGTTGGCTGTTCTCCTTCCCCTGCTAACCATTGTTTCCATTCGTCAACTCTTTTCTCATTCTTTATTCTCATAGGCGCCCACAAGCCTTCGATATCTAAGCCATCCAGAGATTGAAGTGTTACTGCAAATCTATCAGCATCAACTTCATCCATCCTCATCAGTAATTCACGAAGACGCACCAGGACTGTTTCATCGCCATCCGCCCAGAGTTTAGGAATAATACCTCTAGAATCTTCAGAAAATTCTTCAAGATAATCTCGTATGGTGTAAACCAAATTCCTTCGAACTATCTTAGAAGAGTGGTTACATAACTCATCAATTTTGTCAGCCCAGAGTTCCTTGTCAATGAACCTCAGGTCACCTACTGTGGCACTTGCAGCTGCAAGAACGCTCTCGTCCGAATCCTTCAGCATACCTTCCAATAATGGAATTGCATCAGTAGTTATTCTTCTAAACAACCGTGTCAAAACATCAGCCATCCCTCTTCGAATGAGAAGTTCTTCTCTATCATGTAGAACACGAATACATTCCAAAGCAGAATCCTTGTCTGCTTCAATGAGTTTTGCTAGGCACAATATGACTCTGCTCGAAACTTCTTGTGAAGGGTCGCTTGCTCTACGAATCAAAATTTGTGAAATCCCGAGTGGAAGAACTAATTCTTTTCTTTCTAGCAAAAGCCTACACCATTCGATCAGAAGTTTTCGTCTCTCTTCGCCACTATTTTCTAATTGTTCCATCATCCACTTTGCAGCATCTGTACCTGCTTCATGAGCGACTACCGATATATTTCGGGGAACAACTCCATGAGGATTCCAATCCAAATTTGCATTGGATACCTCTGGTTGTGTATGCCAAGTTCCAGGCCTCTCTGCGAGAGCAATTGATTCAACTAGATGATATCCTTGGTGAATTGGTTGGCCGTGAGATTGATTACATAATCCATTGATTAGGGCAATGGATAGCCACCACCTGTCCGCATCGGGACTCGAATAATCTAAAGCTTGTGCGAGCCATTCTGTCGCAATAGCGAATTGAAGTCTTTCTGTCAAAACATCTAGTCTCTTCATCAGCCATCTTTCATGTATTTCGAATGGATCATCAGATAAATTCATTCTGTGCGGAACAATCAAATCTACAACTATTGCCAGATGCCTGTCAAACATTCCTCGATCGACTTGAAGTAAACCTACACCCATTTCTACGATTTTTTCTGGTTCTTTTGGGTGCATTACAGGAAAGTCTGGGTCGCTCAAGGGAGGAAATGGAAGAGGCCAAGATTTCAAACCAAGTTTGATAGATTCGGCAAGGCGTTCGCATAATGCTTCGAGAACACTCTCAGAAACACGGCGCCTACTCTTCATTCAAGCCACTTCCCAAGTGTGCTTCAATTCCACAAATGAAATTGCCTCAGATATCCAACTCGATGTTTAGGTTCTGAATCAGTTCCTTGTATCGGTTACGGATTGTAACTTCGGTAACTCCTGCAACCTCAGCAACTTCACGCTGTGTTCTGCGCTTTCCACACAATACACTAGCGATGTAAATAATCGATGCTGCGATCCCTGTTGGGCCGCGGCCGCTTGTTAGTTCCTTCTCTTGTGCCGCCTTGATTAATTCGTGAGCCTTTGCTTCGACTTCGGCATCTAGACCGAGTCCCGAACAGAATCTAGAGATGTAATCTTCAGGACCCGTTGGCATGATTTTCATTTTCAGTTCACGAACCATGAATCTGTATGTTCGTCCGATTTCCTTTCGGCCGGTTCTACTAGCTTGTCCGATTTCATCGAGTGTTCTTGGAACGCCACATTGTCGGCACGCTGCATAAAGTGATGCTGCTGCAACACCTTCGATAGAACGTCCACGAATCAGTCTCTTTTCTACTGCTTTCTTGTAGTTAACAGCAGCCGCTTCTCTAACAGACTTTGGAAGTTCCAAGCGGCTTGCCATACGGTCTAATTCAGCTAGAGCCATTGCTAGATTTCTCTCTGTTGCGTTTGACACACGGGATCTCTTTTGCCACTTTCTCATTCGGTAGAATTGAGAACGGTATCTGGAATTAATTGTCTTCCCTGAGTAATCTTTGTTTTGCCAATCGATATCTGTCGATAGACCCTTGTCGTGAAGCATAACTGTCATTGGGGCGCCAGTTCGCGCACGCTGATCTCCTTGCTCCGGAGAGAATACTCTCCATTCCGCTCCTTGATCGATTACATTGTCTTCTAGAACTAGGCCGCAGTCATCACAGACTACTTCTCCACGAGTTTCGTCGCGAGTAAGCGATCGGCTTCCACATTCAGGGCATTTTACGATATCTTCTACGTGTTGGTTATCTGCCATAATATCACATCCTCGGCACAGCACATGCTTACCGAATAATTATCAAAACCCTCCAGCGTGGGTTATTTAAACAATTCGGCGGCATGGTTAATATGGTTTCGATGCCTTTTAGTCCTCAGTCAATCGTTTTGAAGAATAAAGCAGTTTCGTCAATGTTTTTGCATAATTTTACCGGCGTGTAATTTTACCGAATACGAATTACACGCGCAGCAAAGAAGAACTGGTTCCAACAAAAATAGGGTTAATTTGAATGTAAATCTGTTCCGAACCCGTTATACCATTCCGCCGCTTGAAGAGGCTTGGTGAGAGTATGACAGATAGTTGGCCGCCCCAAGAAATCTGCCTAACTCCGGGGAAGCGTGTCCTTTTCCTCACCAAAGATTTAGATCTAATTAAGAGGCAGTTGTACGATGGATTAAATCTCCAAATTGAGGATGTTTCGCCTGAAGAATTACTCGATGATATCAACACAGATGCAATGACTCCTGCGTGGGTTTGTTTCGACCACGAGCCTTCTGAAATTGCAAAAAATGCATATGCAGGACTCATGCATGATGGAATGAGAGTTTTCTCGGAAAAGGCGCTGATCAATGGTAATTTCGAAGTTATTGTTTCTGGGCAAAGGAAAGGAACAGGGTCCTCTCGAGAAACTGCAGCGCAATGTGAAAGATGGGCAGGAATCAGAATTGTTATTGCTTCTTCATTCGCGCCTATTCATGAAAGAAACAACATAAATCTCGGACAACTCATGGGGGATTACGAAATTCTATCTCGTCTCCAAAGCGGAGAGAGTATAGCCCTCGAGGAATTTACCTCGAAATATGACCCTGTTACAAGGTTGATCATAGAGAATGGTGGGCTGTTTCCCTTCGCTGAGAAATTATCAAAAAATGAAATTTCATTGCCACCACTAGACACTCCGTCCTGTCCAATGACGATGGCTGAGAAAATAATCGCTAGAAATCTGGTTGGCCATGTTGAAGGCCAGTGTGTTAAGCCTCACGACCCTGTTATTGCTCAAGTCCAGGGAGGGTACAGTCACGAATTCACTACCGCTCAAGTTCACACCTTCCTGAGCGAGGAGTATGGCGATGAATACCAATTACCCAACCCTAACAAATTTGCTGTATTCGAAGACCACCTCCTTTATGCAAATCACAACCCAAAGTTCGTTCCACACATGAACAAGGTACAAACTCTCAGAGACCTACAAGTGGAGTTTCAAAAGCACACAGGAGTAAGGGATTACTCTGCTGTTGATGGCGTTTCACCAGGAATATGCCACCAGGTTGCTAGAGAGGAATTTATCGAAATCGGCGACTTCATTCAAGCAACTGATTCTCACACATGCATGGGTGGCGCATCTAATGCCCTTACTTACGGAGTAGGTGCTACTGAATATGCCAGCCTAGTTTACTCTGGTTTCACATTCGTAAAAGTTCCAGAATCGATCAGGTTCGAATTAATCGGTGAACTGAATGACGGGTGTACTGCAAAGGATGTAATATTGTACATATTATCAGACCACGCGCGTGAAGAATTAACACTTAATCGTTCGATGGAATTTGGCGGGCCTGGCCTTGCATCCCTCTCGATTGATGAAAGAGCAACATTGTGCAACATGGCTACTGAATGTAGCGGTCGAACTGGAATTTGTGAAGCAGATGAAGCCTTATTTGACTGGATGGAAAATGCTCAAAATTTAGACAGGGGAAAAATGCAATCCATGTCTGTCATGCCTGATGAAGGAGCAAGGTATGATGGAGGAGTCCACACAATTAATCTGTCAGGAATTGTTCCGATGGTCCCCACCCAGGAGACCCTGACAAGGGGATTCCTTCCGACCCCACTAACGGTGCAAATATTTCAGACATAGGTGATGTTTCTATCGACATCGCCTACGGCGGCTCATGTACTGCTGGTAAAGAAGACGATATGGCCTATTATGCCAAGGTATGCCAAGCAGCTAGTGATGCTGGCTTGAAGGTCAAGGACGGTGTTGAATTTTTCATCCAGTTTGGTAGTAAACAAGTTAAGGATTTAGCCATTCAAAGGGGATGGCTCGAACTATTCGAAAGCGTTGGTGTGAAACTAATCGATCCCGGTTGTGGAGCGTGCATAGGAGCTGGCCCCGGGGTATCAATCCAACAGGCACAGGTAACCGTATCTGCAATAAATAGGAATTTTCAAGGTCGTTCTGGTCCAGGAAAGCTGTACTTAGCTAGCCCTCTTACAGTTGCCGCTAGCGCATTTACAGGCAAAATTACTGCCTGGGAAGATGGTTGTTTAGAATCGTGATTCCATGTCTAAAAGATTGATGGGGTCACTTAGTGTAATCGGAGTTATTAGCGGTATTGTATTTACCATCTTTCTAACCCAAACTTTACTTGCACCGTTGATTGAAAAAGCAACTTGGTTTCCTGACAATGGGGCTTTAGGAATTGTTGCTTGGTTGCTATTATACGTAATCTTGACCTTACTAATTGCTCCAGCAAGTTTGCACAAGTTCGTTTCTGGTGTATTGTTTGGATTTTGGGGAGGGTGGATTATCGCCTTCATCGGTGGCTGTTTAGGAGCGATCTTACCATTTTGGCTATCAAAGAAATACATGAATGAGTGGATAGACAAAAAAATGCGAGGAAAACCTACCTTGCGTGCTTTGAAAAAGGCAGTTAGCAAAGATGGTTTGAGATGCGTTTTCCTTACGAGGGTAAGTTTAGTAATTCCTTATCCCGTACTAAATTATGGATTTGGTTTGACCGATGTTACATGGAGAGATTACTTGCTAGGTTCTATCGGGATGATTGTTCCTGCGGCGCTTTATGCATACTGGGGCTCTAAAGCGGCCGATTTATCCGTTGCCATGAATGAGGGGAGGGATTGGACATATTGGACTGCATTAACCGCGTCAATAATTCTCACGATATGGATTATAGCATATCTGCGTCAGATAACTCTAGCACACATTGCGCTTGAAGAAGAAATTTGAACGCCATTATTCAAGAACCTCGGGCGTTGGGGTATCTTCGCTTGAGGCCCAACGTCATTAGGACGGAGGAGGACCTGTGAGTTGGTGATACGCGTGGCGGGCATTGCAGACAAGATGGCAAAGAACCAGAAACAAATTGCAATTTCGGAATTCTTTGAGAAGAATAAGCACTTCCTAGGATTCGATTCATTGCAACGTTCAGTAATCACTGCTGTTAAGGAAGCTGTCGATAACTCCCTCGATGCTTGTGAAGAGGCAAGGATTCTACCTGACATAAAAGTCAAAATTTCTAAAATTGATTCAAAGAAAGATATCCTTGAATTACAAACTGAAGATAACGGCCCAGGAATACCTCAGAAAAGTATTGAGAAGGTTTTCGGACAACTGTTATTCGGTTCAAGATTCCACGCAATAAGACAGAGTCGTGGACAGCAGGGTATTGGTATAACTGGAGTGGTTATGTATTCGCAACTTACAACTGGTAAGCCTACTCACGTTGTTTCAAAGATAGCAAATGAGCCAACAGCCGTAAGTGTAAACATCGGACTTGATACTCGTAAAAATAAGGCAGTAAAGAGTGATCAGACTCGGATTATTTGGGAAAATGATGACTTGACTCTAAAGGAACACGGCCTCAAGGTTACAACTCGTATGAAAGGAAAGTATCAACGGGGAAGGCAGTCTGTGTATCAATATCTACGCATGACTAGTATTGTTAATCCTCACGCAGAGATTACATTCGTTGACCCTGATGGAGAAAAATATCACTGGCCTAGAGTAACCGAAAGGTTGCCTTCAAAGGTCGATGCAATCAAACCGCACCCTCACGGGATTGAATTGGGACAATTGCAAAGGATGTGCAGAGAATCAACTGATTCGAGGATGTCTGTTTTCCTAAGACAGAATTTTTCTGGAGTTTCGATGCGCGCTGCAAAAGAGTTGTGCGAGGCAGCAGAAATCGAAGTATCGCTAAAACCTAAATCGATGAAACCCGATGATGTCAGAGCGCTTCTTGAGGCATTTCAAGGAGAAAGGGTGGTCAAAGGTAAGCCAATCAAATTACTCAGTCCACCAACGAATTGTCTTTCGCCAATCGAAGAGATGTTGATTAAGAAAGGTCTCTCTAAAACCATTGATTCGAAGTTCGTTTCAACTATGACTAGAGCTCCTACAGTGAGTCACGGTAATCCCTTCCAAGTGGAAGTTGGCCTAATTTTTGGTGAAGGTATGGCTGCAGATAAACACGTAGAGGTGCTAAGATTCGCTAATCGAGTTCCGTTGATGTACCAACAGGGTGGTTGTTTGTTAACAAAGGCAATAGAAAGTGTTGATTGGAGGCAATATGGACTTGAACAAGCGGGTGGAAAAGGTGTTCCCAAAGGCCCTGCTGCAATTTTAGTACACCTGGCCAGTACAAACGTACAATTTACTTCAGAAGCAAAAGAGGCGCTTTCAGATAACGAGTTTGTATTCGAAGAAACTCGTAAAGCGATGCTCGAGATGGGGCGGGGATTGAGAAAGCATCTTGAGAAAAAGAAAAAGATGGCTAAAACTCGTGAAAAATTTGAGTTGATCAACGACATCTTACCTGCTATCGCAGAAAAATCAGCGGCCATTCTTGAAAGGCCTGTTCCTGATTTGGCAGGCTCAATTACCAAAATTATGAGTGCTGTAATCTGCAACGAGTCTACCACTTGGAATAAAGAAACCAAAAAGGTGGATGTTTCAGTTACGCTATTCAATTATACCTCTAGAGCGAGAAGTTACTCTTTACTTGTTAATTGGCCCGAAAGGGCTGGTGCTGAAATGACTGGAAATGACCGTGGCGGGAGAAAAGAAGCCATGGGCATTTGGGGATGGAAGATTGAGACATTAGAGCCGGGTCAAAAGGCGGTCTTGGAATACTCTCTTTCTAATTTGGAAAAGGGAGATTGGACTGAAACTGAAGTATTCTTTAGAGGAAGCCAGGATGTAATAGGGGCAACTAAACTTGATGAGAAAATGTTAGATGAAATTCGCAAACAAGAACAAATTCTCAATCAAAGTGAAGAAGAAGTGTCCGATTCTGATTCTGAGACAACGTATGAACCAGGAGTGACCCCCGGAGATTCGGGCCAAACAACGTTGTTCGGAGGTGAAAATTGATGTCTAGAGTTAATGATCCAGAATTAACCAAAGCTCGGCTAAACTTGGTCGTAGAAGAGATGTATGACAGAATCGTAAAGGGCGAACCGCCAACGATGACATTGCCAGTCCGTACCAAGAATAACATCGGTTTTGATAGGAAGTTGGGAGTCTACAAATATGGGAAAAAGCGTTCTACGCGCGATGCTACAAGTCTTGGTTCTGCAAAGAATCTCTTGCGAGCGCTACACGTTGTCGAATTTATCGAAGAAATGATTGAGGCAGGAAAGTCTTCTACTCTTAGAGAGATGTATTACATCTCTGAGAGTTGGGGTCTCGGTAAATTTGGAAGCCAAAATGAATCTAACAATTTGGCCGAGGATTTGGAAGTCGTAACTACTTGCTTGAGAGAGGATTTCAAACTCAGACCTGAAGAAGACGGAGCAAGAATGATTGGGGACGTAACTATTGAGGAATTGAATAGGCGCGGACAATGGATGACCATTAATGCACGTGATGATGTCGGGGATTCGGGCTATGGTGTCCCATATAATGTTGAAATTGAAAAGATCAAACTGAAGGAACACGATGTTAATTTCTTGATGGCTATCGAGACTGGTGGTATGTTTGACAGGCTAGTAGAGAACGGATTCGATGAAGAATACAAATGTGGATTAATTCACCTAAAGGGTCAGCCTGCAAGGTCAACTCGCAGAATTATGAAACGCATGAATGAAGAATGGGATTTACCTGTTATTGTATTCCTGGACGGCGATCCATGGTCTTTCAGAATTTTTGCATCTATTGCATACGGCGCGATTAAGACTGCGCATATTTCTGAGTATCTCGCAACACCGTCTGCTTCATATCTTGGAATTACTTCTGACGATATTTTAGCGTATGATCTGCCTTCTGACGATTTATCAAAGAAGGACATTGAAGCTTTGAATGCTGAACTATCAGACCCAAGATTCGCCGATGGATGGTGGCAGGATCAGATTAACATGATGCTAGATATTGGCAAAAAGGCTGAACAGCAGTCTTTGGCGAAATACGGTTTAGATTTCGTTACAGATACGTACTTGCCAGAAAAATTAGGTGAAATGGGACTAGCGTGAAGCCGTTTGGTTGAAGTCATCTAGCCGCTTAGGCCTGTCCATGCAACCAGCAAGTGAGCATTCTCCGTGGCCGAAACGGATTATGATTGCAGGTATGGTATTGGGTTTTATTGGAGTAATTGGGCTTTCTCTGATATTTGATGACTTTACTGATTACTATGACCCGAGAGAAGTTTCTGAGTACACCGTTGAATACGACCCTGGCACTAATTCGCTGCTGACGCTTAGCCCTGGTTGTTGGGTGGTTAATGTTGAAGGAAGTGATAGCGATTACAACATTGAGTTCCAATATGTAGAGAATGGTTCTGCTACTGGAACTGTTGACGAAGATTGCAGGAGTGATTTTCAAGCATCTGGGACGGATACTGATTTTTCAGAAATAACCACGCTGGATATTGAAGATAAGTCAGAAGTCCTAATTGTTATTGAGTGTGAAAGCCAAGACGGTTGTGAAGAGCCACTCTATTTTACCAATTCAGGAGATGTCTTGATGAAAATGGCGGGCGACGTAGGTTTGTGGTCGGTGGCTGCTTCATGTTGCACTGGCGCTATATTGCTACCATTGGGATGGATTCTAATTTCAATAAACAAAGGTAAGGATACCAAGGTCCAATTCACTCAACAGCAGATGATTGGTGCAATGAACCCTTATGATCAAGAGCTAGATGATAATCGAGAAATTCTGACAACTGACCAGTTATACAAACTAGTTAGAGGCGAGTTGCCAGAAGGAGAACAACAAGAGTCTAATGTTCCAAGCCCTTTCAGTGATGCGGACACGAGAGTTAAGACTCAAACTAAGCCAAAAACTGGCGGTTCGATTAACAGGGCTAGTTCCTATACTCATGAAAATCCGCCAACGGATGAGTCTTGGAAGAATTGGGACGAGGCTTAGCGTTATTGCGACGGGTTCATAGGTAACCGTTGCTAGGTAACCAATGGTTGTGAAGTCATGGTTGACCTCGACGAGGCTTTGGGTATTCTCCAAAATAAAGCGCGAAGAGCGATTATCGAACGGCTTGTGCGTGAGCCGCATTACCCTTTGCAATTAGCAAAACAGATCGGTATATCCCAGCAAGCTGTCATGAAACATCTTGGAATGCTAGAAAAGGTTGGTTTCGTTGTAAAAATGAAGGTTGCAAGCAACAAGGGTGGGCCTCCCAAGAACATATACTCAGTCCAACAAGCGATTTCGATACGTATTGACCTCGGCCCTGATTTGTTTCAGTGTAATCAGCGAATCCTACCTGCGGGTGGACCTCTAAAATTGTCAAATAAACTCAATGGAGAGATGGTGAAAGTCGCTGAAGTTGTTAGTGGTCGGAAAATGATTGGTGTCGGCGAAGGTGCACATCACTTGTCGAACATCTCTGATGCAATAGAAAGACTCGATAGGGAAAGGGATGCGTTGATTGCTCTCCACCAACAGATTAAGCAAAGGGTTTCTTCAACTGTAGACAACGATTTTGAATCATATGAGCAAAGATTGGTGATTCACAATATTCTAGAGTCGCCAGGGTCAAAATTCAATTTCAAAGAATTCGCTCGTGAATTGAATTTGGGTGCTGAAGCTAGTGAGAAACTTATGGATGAAGTCCGTGCTAGAATGGTCAGACAGATGGCCGAGCGTAGTGGGCAATTCATCGCTGCTCCACAGAACATCGAATTGCCTTGGTGGGCCGCTCTAGGCATCGACCCCGTTGCTGAGCAATGAGGTCGATGCTAGATTTATTCTCAGTCTTCATCTTGTAGAACTGAAATCAGACTACTTTGCTCTGCAAGTCTATTCTTGACATCAGCACGGCGTCCTCTACCGACTAGGTACAATACTCCGAATAGAGAGAAGGTCAAGAGTAGAACACCAAACGGAAGTGCCCATTCGCTGATAATTTCTCCTGCAACGTCCATGAATGGTGAATCGCTGGATAGTTCATCTCCAAGCTTCTTCACATTGTCACTTTCGCTTACTTCAACAATGTTGTTTTCAGGATCAACGACGACTACAATGTCGTGACTTCCTGCAGATACAGGGTATAGTAAGTACAACTCAATTTCCTGTGCATCTTCACTTGCATCTGGTGCTAGCAATGCACCTACTGTTTGACGCATTACAACAGATTCCTCTGGGCATCCGTTCTTTTTGATATCATCTAGCACATCGTCATCAGCATCACTAAATTCGCAAAGAACGACTTCTATGTTTGTCGCATGGACATTGCCAGTATTCTGAAGTAGGACGCGTACAGGTATTGTCTTGTCAACTTCGTTGGCGGTTTCCGATACAGAAACGTCTGCTATTACCAAGTTGGGCGCTCTTAGTCGTAGTGTTACGATTAATTCATTGGAATCCAATAATTCTCCAGACCATTCTGGGCTGTCGTCGTGATCACCGTCGTTTTCCATGTTACCTGCTTCGCTTGTAACCTTCAAACCAATGTTCCTAGTATCCAACTTAGCGCCTGTTGCAATGTGAACCGTTGCAACCATGGTGTGGGTTGTGTAGGGCTCCATCTCAGGAAGTCTCCACTCGTCGATATCCTCAAGATAGACGCACGCATCATCTGGGAACTCTTCTGAGACTGATGTTGTGGTCATGCACTCGGTTTCGACAATAATGTCGCCGACAAAGTCAATCATCTTCCAATCAACTCTCCAATCCGATAATACGTTGCCCATTCCAGGCAAGGTATTCCAAATCAAATTACCAGTTGTGCCATCCTTGTTTGCTGTATGGTTGTGCAGAGAAGGGGTATCTGGGACGTTTCCTGCGTTGGTTATGTTTACTACGAACTCTACAATTCTTCCCGGAGCACTTGTCTTCACAGGGTTGTCTACTGCCGAATCCATGCTAATTTGCATATCATAGAATTCATTCACAGTAATTTGGAACGTGATTTCGTCTCGAAGTCTTGTTCTATGACCGGTCTCATCAGGATAGTCTTCCTCGCTGAATGCTTGGATTACAACTGTGTAATCGCCCGCTGGTACTTCTGCAGGGACGTTGATTGTTAGATCAACGGTCTGGGATGTTCCGCGCGTCAATTCTGTTAGTATTGAACGTGGGATTTCAATATCCCATAGAACGTCGATTTGGCTTTGTGTTTCGTAAACGCGTCCTAATCTCAAATCATACCTATCAGGACCATTACCTGAGTTAATTACAGTCGTCGGAATCAACCATGTATCTCCCGGGTTGGCTGCGAACTCTGTAATTTCTGCTTCAGCATCCAAATCAAATACGTGGATGACATTCGTTGACAAAATCACCGAGTCTGCTACTCGAGAATATAGTTCCAAGTTTGCCTTAACGGTTACTGCTGGACCCAATCCTGCATTAGCATTGTATGGAGCGCATACTGCCACGCCGACTGTATACGTAGTCCCTACTGGCCATAATCTCGGACTATTAGGGTCTGAAGAATCTCGAGGGCCCGGCGCATTGGAGAAGTCAAGAGTGACTGTCCAATGATCTTGCCTCCAAGTATTCATATCAACTTCATCGGGTTTAGCTTCTGGAGCACCTGGTGTTGTGAATACAAGATATCCTGGTTCGTAGTTTTTGATTACATTCAAATCATATTCAGCGCATGCGCCAGGTAGGATTATTTCACTCGTATCATAAATCTCAAACACGATATTTCCTATCGACCTAATCGATACGTTTACCCATAATTCAAGTACGTCAAATGTTCCTGATTCCAAGGATTTAGTTGGTTCTCCTTCAGACCACCCTTTGACGTAAATCACGAAGGTTCCAGGGTCTTGGCTAGTCGGCACTGTCAATTCGAGGTTCTTTGTTACAGATTGCCCCGGATCGAGTGCTACTTGTAGTGGGAAATCAACTTGCCAACCGAATGGAAGAATCCATTCGCGCTGACCTTCTAGACTGTTAGGGTCATAGAAAGCAAACGTGTCATAGACGTTACCAGTGTTGGTAATTGTAATCGAGAAGATTGCAGTTTGGCCTTGCTCAACGTCAGCCATACGGTGACTTGTATCTAAATCAATTCCGTGAACTACATCCATAAGTGTTAGAGTGAGTCTTTCGGAACGTATAGCCGGATCTTTGAGAGAAATTGCAGTAACTACAACCTCTGCCAATTGATCTTCTGCGGCTTGATATACCGATGGTGCGCGAACTCGCAGGTACATGCGTGCCATCTCTCCGCCTTCTAGGAAGATTGGAGTGTCTGGGAATATAGCAGTGTGATTGTTCGAGAAGTAAAGGTTAGCAGTCCAATTCTCAGGCATACCTGTCAAATTCAAATTGTAAGTATCTGCAACTAAGTCCTTCGGCCCAGGGGTTGTATTGTTAATTGTCAGATTGTAAATGGTCTGTTCTCCTGGTTCAATTACATGGTAGTAGGTTTCTCCTTCATCGAATTCGACATCTACCTGTCCGGTCAAAACATGGGAATAACAAATTGTCCATGGTCCGCCGTTACTTTCGCTTGAACACTTGTTTGTATCAGACCAAGCAATGTGTGCACCGCTGCCAAGGTCATTTGCAAATGCTGGTGGCTGTCCTAGTGATGGCTTTGATAGTTGGCTCGGTCCTAATTTGAACGATGACCAAGAGGTCACTGCCGTAGAATTCCATGCATCTAAAGCCGTCTCTCCCGGCCCTGTGTTTTCGGTTGAATTAAGGCGCGTGTAGAGAACTTCTTCGCCCGCGCTTCCGTTAGCAAAGTCAAGCCAAGCAATGTGAACATTATTCTGAGGATCTGTTAGAATTGCAGGGTATGCAGAGTTTTGGCTAGCTCCTTGTGGCATATTCCCTTTACCTTCTACCTCGGAGATTGGTGTGTCATCTATGCGCTTGATTGCGTATGCTGACAGTCCATTAGGAACTCCATCCCACTCTCCTGCGCCCTGAAGACGTAGTTTTGTGTAGTAGATTTCGTATGGTACATTCTTTTCGAATCCATAGTCGCGTCCGTCCATCCAAGCAATGTGTGTGTTTCCTTGCAAGTCGACTGCAATTGATGGGTGGAATGAGAATGCGTCATCAATGGTCACACGGGTGTCGTTAACCACGACTAGATGGCCTTCGCTACCTCGTCCTACGTCTTCTTGGTACCCAGAACCAGTTGTTGTGTGCCCGGAGCTACCTGAAACCCATGTTGGGTCGTTGTTCATCTTTCCATATGGATCTAATACTGTCATGAAGATTTCACGAGAGTTGTTTGTTGAGATGTATACCATTGCTTCTACCAATAATTGCATCTGCTGGGCGCCTCCGGTTCCTGATGGGAACTCATAGGTTTGTCCGCCTGCATCAGTAGAGCGTACAGAGTTTCCAGGGCAGTTTCGGACTGCTGTTGAAACTACTCCATTTGGACACTGTGCCAAATCCCGCATGTGAGATTCGATGTTGTTTGCACCGCCATATGACTGACCATACAAACCTACAGGGATTACCCCTGCGCTGACACAGTTATCGTGTGCTTCGTTAATGGAAGTTGTATCGTCGGCTTGTTGAGAAGGATCTCCATCTTTCGGGCCTTCGTCTGAAACAGGTATTACTATCTTGGTAGCATTAGGATTCCAACGATGGTCGGCTGAAGTTGGAGGGTTTCCTGGTACATTTCCTATGGTGTCTTTCCAAGAAAGGCATGCCCAGTTTGATCCTGGACCCCAATCTTCCCCAGAGTATCCAGAGTAGGTTGCCCCGTTGTAGACAGTACCTGGAAGAACTCTCAAACCACCTGAGTCGTCGTTAGGAGTTAGCCCCAGGGCTGTGTTTCTTGGACCCTGTCCGCTTTGATAATAAGAAGCGCAATTTCCAGATTGTGCTACGCTTGGTAGAGTGTTTCCAAGCCCGTAGATTGTTTCGTAAACTGTCATGTTGCCTTCTTGCAGCATTGGCTTGATTCCTTTGAAGAATCCGCCTGAAGCGAAGTTTCCGCCGTAAATTACAGTACAAACGTCAGCCCACTCAGAATACATAGAACCTGAAGTATCTACGATGAATACCAACTCTACTTTCCCACCGCGGGTATCGTCCCATGCAATCTGTACGTAATCGTTAGCATCTACAACAACGTCTGGGTGGCCTTTGTGTCCAATGATTGGAGTCAATAGTGTATCATCGAATAGAACTATTGCGTTTTGCACATCGTAATCAGGTTGTAGCATTTTGTAGTAAATTTGCGGTTGCTGGAAGAACATATCAAGCGAGTCGTAATTGTCTTGCCAAACTATGTGCACATTTCCTTTAGAATCGACATCAATTGCTGGCCAATCGCGGTTGTTGATATGTTGAGCAACAATGTAATCATCAATAGCAGTCAAAACACCTTCATCAGCAACTGAACCGTCCATATCGGTGTTAAATGGATTTAAAGCAGTGTACATGATTTTGTGTTGTCCAGCGTGGTCAGCCCAAACGATGTGGACTTTGTCATTGTCATCGATTACCATGTCTGGATGGAAGATTTTGTGCAGTCCTGAACCTGTAACTTGTGTGGCATCAATTAGAGTCTCGCCACGTGGTGAAATCATAGAGTAATACAGATGTTGATTCGAACGGCTCCAAACAACGTGAACGTTTCCTTGTGAGTCGGATGCGATTGTTGCCATACGATCAGAGGA
>Ga0208277_1001125_pt1 | contig 15721 bp, 9 predicted proteins | sample ETNtaG_5_FD_185782 | JGI IMG/M metagenome (GOLD analysis project Ga0208277, IMG submission 185782) | Marine microbial and viral communities from oxygen minimum zone, Eastern Pacific Ocean - ETNP201406SV205 (SPAdes) (version 2) | ecosystem: Environmental > Aquatic > Marine > Oceanic ...
TCTCAGTAACTCTCTCTCATGATATTAAAACAGAATTTACTTTTTCAGACAAAGATGATTTTTCTCAGTCCTCTGAAGAAACTCCTACTAACTATGTCACAGGAAATTCATTCCTTAATATAACAGATCAGATAATTATCAATTCAGAGTTCAACGCTTCTTGGTATTCACAAGTTTCAATCATAGAATCATATGGGTCTGATTTATTGCCCAATCAATCAATGGGAATAAGAAATCAAATTGATAAATATATTGGAGATGACGATGGTATTATAAATTCTACAGAGATATCAAATTTCACTCAATTAATTATGTCCTCTAGGGATTGGTCAAATTCTATATCAGGAGGATGCTGCTCATTTGACTATAGTCCATTAATTGCAACAGAAAATGAGATAATAGTAAATCCTCCCATGACCGGATCAGTCAATATATCTAACAGTACTTGGGGCTGGATAGAATCTGCTAATTTAATCGGCTTAACTGATAATAGAATTACACGGATTATTGATTTGCCGAGAGTAGGTGCTTTAATAGAAGAAATACCTTTACAAATTTCCCTTCCCGAAAATTGGGAATTTAGATACAGTGCTATGTCTGAGATAATCATTGGTGAACCAAATATCTTTGTTGTCAATCGAAGTCATTCTCCTGTAGCTTCCGATATCAGAATAACAATAGGGGAAAATTTCCCTCCTTCATTATCTGCATCTAGATATCCCATGTCCACTTCGTCTATTTCTTTGAATGGTTCTACTACGTATACAAGTTTGTGTGAAGATAGCGTATTTGAAAATCCAATTTCACAATGGAAGGTAATAAAGAACAATCAATCAATGGGAACTATACAGAATCCCTGGTTTCAGTTAAATCCTAGTGAATATAATTTCTCCCACGGAGAAGTTGCTACTATTGGAATTACCTGCACTGATTCCTTTGGCATCAATACGTCATGGTCTGAAAGTATAATTATTGATGGAATATCGCCTGAATGGAGTGGTGAAATATCATCAAATAACGAGAATATTTTCTACGATCTTGATTTATCTAGCGATGTTTTGTCAGTCATCTCAGGAAGTGAAATAAGAATCAATATTACTGCAAATGATGATAGTCAACTACCTACATCAATTGAATTATTGACAAATATTTCCGATGGTTGGAGGCAATATGGAATGGATGAAGGCGTTTTTTCCTTCACTGTATCACAAGGCTCAGGAATTAATGGATTACATTTGAGTATTGTAGACAGACATCTTGCAAAAGAACCAACTGAACTTGGAATGTGGTTAACTGTTGCTGATGATGCGGGCAATATTGTTACAAAAGAATGGAAAATAGAAATAATGGATGGAAATTCACCGACAATATTAATGGATATATTGGCAAATAATTCTTCTGTTGAATTAGATAATTCTGCAAGAGAAGGAGACACAATTCAATTAGTCTTTTCTAATTCATATGATGATTTAGATCCGATAAATAATACCACATGGGAAATTTTCTTAGATGGAAAAATAGTCTTGGAATCGTCTCTCTGGTCTGAAGAAGTCGAGAAATTTTACCTCACGCCTCTTGAAATGGGCAATCATGAAATAACTGTAATAGTTAATGATTCATCTGGGAATTCCAGAACAGAAAAATTCCCTTTGACTATATTTCCTAAAAGAGGAGTGGATCTAGAAGTTATTTCTCAATCATTAACTGGTGATTTGACTGAAGGAGGAAACTCATCATATGTTTTACAGATGAAAAATCATGGCTTCGATGATGCATATGTAAGGGCATGTATTGGAAATACTTGTAGCAAATTTACAAATTTCCCCGGTGCAGACTTGGAATCCAGTACTATATCTATTCTGGAATATGATTTCATCATGCCCAATACATCAGAATTGAATATAAGTATCGAGTGGAATAGTGTGTCTGCAAATGCTAACGGTAATTTTTTCCTTGATTATAACATAGAATCTGAAGATGATAATAATCCTTATTTTATTATCTTAATGTTGCTTTTCATTATGGTCTCTATTTTTATCTCAAGAAGTGTTGGATTAGCCGGTAAAAGTAAATAATCTATATCAGGGGACCGGATAGATATTGACTAAACTACTGGACGGAAGAATATGGCGATGTTACCTGACTATGCAGATAGAGTAGTTTCTGAGCATCGCATTAGGGTAGAAAGATTAGCGATAATGGAGACTTTATTTTTAATAGCTGCAGGCGGATGGTGGCTTTTTGCTAATCTTGGAAATAATATAGATCCAATAATTAAATTCGGCCCCATTATGGTATTATTCCTCTCTGCTTTTTCGTTATCAGAATTAATTGATTTTACTCCCAAATCACGTTCTATAATCGCTTCATATTGCAATATTCTTTGGCCTTGCATTTTAGCTTTCATAGGAATACAATATCTTGATGATTCTAATTTCTTAGCTCTTGTGCTATTATTTTCTATTGTTATCGCATTATGGATTATTTCCAACTCTATCTTATCTTACAATTTAGCTAGCAGGAGATTAAGGGGAATCACTAGTATTGCAGGTCTAGCAATATCATTGGCAATACTCTCTTCTACTACTAACTTTATTCCATGGGCGGTTGTTATTCTAACTACTTCATATACAATGATCCCGGATTTATTGTCAAAAGATCCAGATTACCAACTAAGGAAAAGATTTGGGAAAGAATTAGATGAGGCAGAGTTAAAAATCTTGGAACTCAAATCTAAAGGACATAACATACAACAAGCCACATCAATATTAAAAATTGCAAGAGAAGAGGGTTTTGAGAAACCAGAAGAAGGAATGAGGTTGATTGATGATGCAATCACTGATGCCGATAAAATACTTGCTTTTTCTAGAGATTTGGACGAAATAAGAATAGATTCTCTAGCAGCGATAGAACAGTCTGAATTAATAACAAAATTACCAAAAGGACCTCGTGAGTCCTTTGATCTAGGAGATAAAGAATTCGAGTTCGGCTCATTTAGGGATGCTGAGATGTTTTACCGTGAAGCAAAAGAAAAAGCAGCCAATATTGAGAAATATTGGCAAGCAGCCTCTGACCTGATCACTGCTTCTGAAGATATGGTTTCCATCTATTCAGGACATCAAATAAAAGATATCAGTGGAATGTTAAATTCTGCTAAAGATGCATTATCTCGTGAAGATCCAAAAGAAGCAATACATATCGCAGAGTCAATAAAATACCATATAAAAGAGATTGGTTCGACAGAAGAAAATGCAATAAAAACTATTCAGAACGCTGAAGAAGCAATTTCAGCGCTAAACTCCAATATTTCAATCAACACAAAAGAAAGAATAAACGAAGCAAAGGATGCCTTGAATTCAGGAGATTCAGCTCTTGCAAAAGGACTAGCCAACAGTATTATACGTGAAATAAATACAACTTCTGAGGCTATGAATAAAGTTCAGAAAGCTTTGAGGCAGAGAGTAAAATTAGAGTCAAAAATGCCTACTGGTAAATCAAACTCAGAGTGGATGTCAAAATTAGATTCTATAGTCACAGCCTCAAATAATGGAGATTGGATTAAAGGATCCAAAGAATTAGATAAATTAACTAGTGCATTAAGAGATTTTGAAGAAGAAATGAAAGAAGCCAATGAACTTCTCTCCTTTATTGATGAAGAGTGGACAAATGTTCGTAAGAAATTAGATTCTGCCGGAATTAATGCACAAGATAATACTAGAATCAGTATAGAAAATAATATATCAGATATCATACAGTCTCTTAAAGAAGGAGAAATCAAGGCTTCTCTTTCTTTATTAGCGGAATCTGACTTACTTATTGAAGAAATTAGACGTAGGATTTAATTTTAAAAATTAATTCATTCCGAATCTTAGAACTTTGCCTGCTGAACCTGGTTCAGCAACCGCATCCCCACGTAAACTTTCACCCATCTTTCTACAATGAACTATTTTTCCTCCTACTATTGTATAAATTGGCCACCCTGTCATACTAATTCCAGAATATGCTGTCCAACCAACCCTACTCCAAACATCATTATCTTCTATTTCCCTTCTTGTCTCCATGTCTACAAGTACTAAATCTGCATCATAACCTTCTATTAAATATCCTTTATTCTTGATATTATATACCTTTGCTGGACCTTCACACATCCATTTTACAACATCTGTAATAGAACATTTATCATCTGCTGAGTGAGTTAACATCATTGGCAATGAAGTCTCTACACCCGGCATCCCTGAGTGTGCCTTTGGAAATCCTAGTAATTTATTCTTAAGTGTATGAGGTGCATGATCTGTGGCAATACAATCAATTGTACCATCTTTAAGACGTTTCCACAATATCTCACGATCCCGGGAATATCTTATTGGAGGATTCATTATCAATCTTGTTCCTCTTTCTTCTACATCTGTTTCATCAAAAGTAAGATGTTGAGGGCACACTTCAGTAGTAATCAAATCTCCTTTCTGATTATTTAACCAATCGGCTTCTATGCCACTAGTTAGATGTAGTATGTGAAGCCGATGATTGTGTCTTTTTGATAACTCTGCAGCCCTCATTGTAGCTATCAGTGCAGTCTCACTATCTCTCCATTCTGCATGTGCAGCAACATCAGTCCTATCTTTGAATTGACTTTTTCTAATTTTTAATCTATTTTCATCTTCTGCATGTACTGCTATCACTCCAGCAGTTTCAGCAAATATCCTATCTAAAGCACTTTGTTCATTGACTAATAAGTCTCCAGTACTACTTCCCATGAAAATTTTAATGCCACAAATCCCATCGGTAGTTTTTGGATTATCTGATGTGCCCACTGCCATTTGTAGTTCTCTAAGATTGTTTGGAGTTGCTCCAATAAAGAAACCATAATTGTTTACAGCAGTTTTTGATGCAGAATTGATTTTTGAGTTCATAGATTCAACTGTTATTGCAGATGGATTGTTATTTGGCATATCAAGAAAACTTGTAACTCCACCTGCCACGGCCGCTCTACTGCCACTACTAATGTCTTCTTTCTCAGGTTGCCCAGGTTCTCTAAAATGAACTTGAGGATCAATGGCACCTGGTAGCAGATAAAGCCCTTCGCCATCAATCATATCCTCATCTTTCCTATGATTAAGTCCGCCCCCTATGGCTATAGTTTCTATTTTTCCATCTTTTACTCTCAAATCTCCTTGAGATATTTTACCTTGTATTATCATTTCAGAATTTTTAATCAACAGTCCTCGGGCCATGATACTCTAAAGTATCCGAATAGGGTGTTACACAAGACTGTTAGCATTCAATATTAATAATTAATTTCCATTGTCTTCAAATAATCCATGCATTCCCGTAACATCATCGGGTTGGAGTAGTCAGGTTATCTCGTCGGGCTCATAACCCGGAGACCGGTGGTTCAAATCCACCATCCGATACCAAAAAATGAATATAAAATGAAAGTGAAAAATCGTTATACTGAGAGTAATATCTAATTATGAGCACTTTCATTTTCAATTAATGGGTTATTAGTTGTTTAATATACTACCGACTTTTAAGATATGGTCATAGTAGGTGATAAAATGAGTAAAAAAACAGCAAGTGAGAAAGTAGAAGATAAAGAAATTGTGATAGACGTTGATGAACCAGAATTGACAGTCGAAGATCTACCTGGGGTCGGCCCAGCAACTGCTGAAAAATTACGTGAAGCAGGTTTCGAGGAATTATTGGCCATTGCCGTCATGAGCCCTTCAGAATTAGCAGAACAAGCAGAATTAGGAGAAGCTGTATCGGCAAAAATAATCGCTGGTGCTAAGAAAATGGCTAATATAGGTGGTTTTATTAGTGGTAATGCATTACTGGATAGACGAAAAATTGTCCAAAAATTAACATCTGGAACATCATCACTAGATGAATTGCTAGGCGGTGGTTTTGAAACTCAATCAATTATAGAAGTATATGGTGAATTTGGTAGTGGCAAGACACAGATAGGACATCAATTAGCAGTCAATGCAATTCGCCCATTAGAAGAAGGAGGTTTAAACGGTGAGGTATTTTATATCGATACTGAAGATACATTTAGGCCCGAGAGAATAGCTCAAATGGCGGAGTCAGTAGGTATTGATCCGAGTGATGCATTAGAAAGAATACATGTTGCAAGAGCATATAACTCTGCACACCAGATATTACTTGTTGATGAAATAAAGAGAATGGCAAAAAATATTGATGTTAAATTGGTAATTGTAGATTCTCTAACTAGCCATTTTCGTGCAGAATACGTTGGAAGAGGAATGCTAGCAACTAGACAACAAAAACTCAATAGACATTTGAAGGAATTAAAACAACTTTCAGATGTCCAAAATTCCATCATTTTAGTAACCAATCAGGTTATGTCAAAGCCAGATGCTTTATGGGGAGATCCAACAAAAGCTATTGGAGGGCATATAGTTGGTCATGCTAGTACATTCCGCCTTTATCTCAGGAAATCAAAAGGAGGCCGTCGAATAGCACGTCTTGTAGATAGCCCAAATCTTCCCGAAGGAGAGGCAGTCTTTACAGTGACAGCTGAGGGCCTACAAGATTAATTTTGTAGGTTACTCAGTGTCCTATCAGTTCGTAGAAATTTCTTGAAGTTGTTCATTTACTTCCTTAATTAATTTATCAACATGCTCTTTCGAAAAAGACATTTTTAATCCACTTGCCTTAAACAAGTCTGTAAGTCCTTTTGTGTATCCTAATGATAGTCCATTTTTATATAATTCAAGGGCTTTATCACTATTCTTTTTCTGATACTTCCACATTTGTAGAGCACCTAATTGAGCAATCCCATACTCTACATAATAAAATGGGGCTCCGAACAAGTGTCCTTGTAGCTGCCAACTAATTTCCACGATTTTTTCCAAATCATCTCCTTCTTTATTTATTCCATCATATTCTATTTTAGATCCAAATCGTTTTTGTATTTCTAACCATTTTACTACTCTCTCTGAACGGGTATGGCTTGGGTTTCTGTAAATCCAGTGTTGGAATGAATCAATTGTCGCCATCCAAGGCATAAATTGTATAATTCCTCTCAAATGATTTACTCTTGCTCTTATTGCATTTTCTTTCTCATAAAATTCTTCCCAGTAAGGATGAGTTAATAGTTCCATAGACATGGATGCCACTTCAGCAAATTCAATAGGAGCATCTCTCTCATGAATCAAATCTAAGTGCCCTGAGTAAAAAGAGTGGAAAGCATGTCCTGCTTCATGAATCATAGTTTCAAGATTACGCTGTGTTCCTGCAGCATTCATGAAAATAAACGGCATTCTACTTTTCTGCAAGTAATATTGATATCCGCCAGGTGCCTTACCTTTCCTGCTTTCTAAATCTAGGCAATTATTTTTTTGTAGCAGATCAAAGAAATCTCCCAATTCTGTTGACATTGAATGGAATATTCTTGAACACCCATTTACCAATTCATTTACATCAACAAATGGCTTAAGGGGTTTTTTGCCATCAACATCGACAGACGAGTCCCATGGCCTAAATTTATCTAATTCTAATTTTCTCTTTCTAAAATCATTCATTTGATTTTTAAGGGGCATGCATGAATATTCTATTGAATCATGAAATTCTAAACAATCTTCTATGCTATAGTCAAAGCGATGCATGGCTGCAAACATATATTCCTGAAATCCACTAAAACCTGAATTAATTGCTATTTGATGCCTCAACTCTATCATTTCTTCAAAAATATCTGAAACTTTATCTGTATCTTGTAAAATTCTTGAAGTTGTAGCCCTCCAAGCAGATTCTCTTATTTCTCTATCTGTATTTTCTTGATATATCGCCATCATTGGCAGAGTCTTTTCTTCACCTTCAAAGTATACTGTTTGTTTACCTCGAATTTCATTATATTTTGTTCCTAATATCGACAATCTTGTTTGAAGTGGTATATTTTCTTCTCTAAATATTTTAATATCGGATTTTATGCTTCTTAACATAACTGCGTAACGTTCCGGCAAATCATCTACAAACGCATTGTTAATTATTTTTTTATTTATTAAATCACTATACTCTGATAATTTAGGTTGAATATTCTCAACAAAATCTCCCCAAGCTTTTTGATATTCTTGATTATCTGTTTGACTTGTCATGTTTATATATGTTCTAGCACGAGTCTCAGAAATAATTTCAGTCAGTTGTGATTCGTCCTTAATTAAATCTATAATACAATCTGCACTATTTATTTCTCTCTCTTTCAAGTTAATCAAATAAGGCTCAATATTCTCCCATTTTGATGCATCTAAATCATCTGGAGCAAATCTTAATATCATCATAAAACCTCAATTACGATGAGATTTAGGGCCTATTGGTAGTGGTCCTTCTTCCCTACTCCACTTTATGCATTTCCATTTTTCAGCATCTTCAATGATTTTTTCTCTTATTTCTTCTATCCCAGGATGATCTGGATTTTGATTCTGAATCCAACAAGCAGTACAGTATCTTTGTTGTTTATGATCAACAAAATTTCCACTAGTACAGGCTACTTCACAATTGACACAAAATCTGAACCCATAGAACTTGGACATAATTAACGCCCTTCCCTTGAGGGCACTACATATCAGTTTGCCTCTCATGGGTTGTCAATTTTAAAATTCTGATAAAGACATGTGAGTTAAAAATAACTGTTCCATTTGAGAATTATTTAGATCATTTAGAGCCCCTTCTATGCCTACTCTCTCCAATCCTTTGTGAGTAGGACTAGGTCTTTTTGGAATGATTTTTACTCCCATATATTCTGTTAACTGTCTTGCGTCTTTATCCATATCTGAATACGCTGATCGTTTAATTTCTATTTTGCCAAAATCAGTCGTTTCTCCATCATCAGGGAGATAAATAATCCAAGCCATTTCGTCTCCTTTTTTTATTCCTGCTCTTTGAAAACCTGATTTTATTTGGTGTGTGCCTGATATTAATCTCAAAATCTCTACATCAGGAGTCCTAGCAATCATCCTCCCTCTCTCCTCTCTCCTTCTTAATGCATACCAAGATGTCCATAGATGAACTTCACTTGCCAAAACCTCATATGCCAATAATGCCCAACGATTATTTCCTCTAAATTCATTAAATTTAGATATCAAACCATCTAAATCCTTTATTGGTTTTTGGAATTTTACTCCCCATGCAGGAAACCATGGTACTGGATGCACTATTTCCATATTACTCCCTCTTGGTAATTATTAATTATTTTTATTCAAAAGTTGTTCCGCGGAAATAATTATGTTTTCTACTAATTTTTCACTCCAACCTCTTAAATCTGAAAGTTTATATTTATCATTTTCAGTTAGCATTAGAATATCTTTGATATTTACTACTCCAAGTGTATTATTGAGCTCTCTGGCTCTGGATCGCCCAACTCCTCTCAAGGAGACTAATCCAAGTAAATCAGCTTTACATCCGTATCTAACTCTCTTATGAATTTCATTAACTGACTCAAATAACAATGTATGGGCATTTACATTCATATTCTTCAAATCCTCATCTTCGGCCAATATTCTTCTAATTGCATATAATATCCATTCTGCTAATTCAGTTCTACTGCGTAAGTCACCTGGTTGCACACTCCATTTATCCTCTATGTCTTCAAATTTTAATTCATCAATCCATGATTCTAAAACTAGAACTCCCTTCATTCTCTGTTCTTCTTCGATGTCAGGAGATTCTGTTAGTAACTCTCTTGAATGATTATGTATGGCCGCTTGTATGATGTCGTAATCAGAACTTTTAGGCCATAGTGGCAAGAAATCAGGAGTACTTGCTGCTAAGTGTAAAATTCCAAATGGAGAAATTTGATGATACTTATCATCACCCACTAATATTGCCATCGCTTTCTCTAAGCCATTTTTTATAATTCTTCCAGATATTGGATTTAAATAAAGTCTCGATACTCTCATACCTAAATTTGTAGATTTATATGTCATAGTAGGTATTTCAGGATCATTTTGCTCTGCAATCTTAATCGAACTGGCTTTAGTAAAACCAAAGATTGCAGGCCCTTCTCTGGGCCCTTTTTGGTATTCTTTTTCTACTTCTTGCTCAGAAATATCCAAACCAGGGATGCTGAATGCTGATTTTACCCAAGATGGCGTTTCGTCCTCCCATTTCTCTTCTACGTCCACTACTTTATATTGCAATATTCTTTCTTTAACTAATTCAGATTCGCCCTCTCGCGTAATCATGCCATTTTTTACTAGCCAATTAATGGAATCATCTATTCTAGTGGCCAAATTTTCAGGATTCAATTGGGTTGATAAAAATGTTTTCCCAAAAAATCTACCAAGAGCATCTCTGTCTCTTAAATCACTTGTAGATATCATAGATAATACATGAGTCAGTAATGCAGGATCCTCTTCTGCCTTTTTTGCATTTGGATTTGATAATTTCGATGTCACATTTTCCGATTTACTATTGATGTACCTATCAACTAAAAAATTAACTTCTTGTTTATTTTTTGCCATTATCCATGATTCTCCTCTAGTATCATATTTTGGCCTTCCTGCTCTCCCCATCATTTGTTTTATTTCCATTACCGATATCGGTATATTAGTTCCTGCGATAGTATTCCAACGTTTATAATCACGAATTATCACTCTGCGTGCAGGTAAATTGATTCCTTGTGCAAGAGTTGGTGTAGCAACTAAACAGTTAATTTCTCCATTTTTAAAAGCCTCTTCTATTTTTTCCCGGTGGTAATTACTCAACCCAGCATGATGAAAACCAACTCCTCCCTTTAATGCTGAAATCAATTTTTTTCCAAGAGCAGACACCTCTCCTTTTTTGGATAAAGAATCCGATATTTGTTCCCACGAAGATAAATCTTCTTCACTGTAAATGGAATTATCAGTTTTTGATTTTCTGATTACATGTTTAGCCAAGTCCCTAGCTTCTTTCTGTGCCGAAGCTCTTGATGCAACAAAAATTAGTAATTGCCCTTCTGATTTTACAGTATCATCAAGAACTGCCATTAATTTTTGTGTTCCTCTGCCTTTAATCATCCTAGGATCAGGCTTCTTTTCCTTTGTTCTACTGTCAATTTTGTGAATGGTTACTTCTAAATCATTTAATATCCCATATTCTAAAGATACTGGTCGCCAATCGGATTTAATCAATTTAGCATTCAACCATTGAGATAATTTTTCTGAATTTCCGACCGTGGCAGAAAGTGCTATGATTTGCACATCCGGTCTCCTATGCCTTATTCTCGATAGAACAATTTCCAAAGTAGGGCCTCTTCCAGGATCATTCAATAGATGGAATTCATCAGTAACTAAAATTCCTATTTTATCCATGAAATTTGGTTTTGTACGAATTAGTGAATCAATTTTCTCACTTGTACAGACAATTATATCTGCATTTTCTATTGCTGATACTTCTCCTTCTCTATCTCCAATTGCTAATCCTACTTCTAAATCTATATCTTTAGTCATTTCATTTAGATCATTAAATTTTTCTTTAGCCAATGCTTTTAGTGGGACAACATAAATTGCCCTCTGACCTTCTAAATCATTAATCAATCTGTGAATTATTGTAAGGTATGCAATTAATGACTTACCACTCGCGGTAGGAATTGTAAGCATTATATTACTACCTTCCAAAGAATATGGTAATGCTTTAGATTGCGGTGGAAAAAGCTCTTTTATATTCCATTCTTTCTTTAAAAATGATATGAGTTTTTTTTCTAAACCCAATTCATCAAGACGAGTCGAAGGATGCTCCACAACAACTCTCTTGTTTGGCCGTTCTAAAGGATACCGCTATATTTCTAAAATAGATTTCTTATATTATCATTAGTGTTTATTCAACATTTTTTTAAAATATTTTTTTATTAATCCCATCTGTGATATGCCGGATGGCCTTCATTTATCGCCACAAAAAGGCCCTCTCCAGTCGCACATACCTTTTCACCAACTTTCATTACTAATTCTACCTTCACTACTTTATCTTTAATTTCTATTACCTTCCCTCTTATATTCAGTTTTGAATTTGAAGGAGTAGGCCTTCTTAATTTGATACTATATGAGGCAGTTACGGTGCAAGGAGGAACTTCTTCTCCCCATTCATCCATTAGTGCTATTGCAGCTACCCAATTTCCATGACAATCAAGTAAAGTTCCAATTATCCCTCCATTAATTATTCCCGGAAACGCCTGATGCTCTTCAGATGTTTCAAATTCCATTTCCAACCCTTCATCACTTCTATATGATTTAATTTTCAGCCCTTTTTTATTTGCAGGTCCACAACCAAAGCAAATACTATTCGCCGCATATTTTTCTTGCATCGACACGTCTCCACTCTTACTCATATACTGTCAAGATGTGTCATCAGAATTCAATTATTCGCCTAATAAGAAGCACACACTATTAATTCAGTTCCCTTCGGCAACATGTTGACTGATACCGAAGGAGAAAGCAATATTGATTCAATAATTGCAAAAGAATCTACTAATAAAATAGTCCCCAGGTCCAAGAAGAGACGTTTTGGACCACTCAAAGTAGCCAACCAGATTCCCAAAAGTAGACGTATAGAAATTGAAAAAGGTTTAGAAAAATCTTCTAAGTTGTCTAATAAATGGACAAGAGAAGGAGGCGTTAAGACACACAGTTTTTTAAGAAAAAGAATAAAACCAGGTGAAATGAGAACTATTCCATTTAATCTACTAGACGTAGAGATTGGTGATTCATGGCCAGTAAATGTTACAGTACTACATGGCGTAAGACCTGGTCCAGTAGTTACGTTATTGGGAGCAATCCATGGAGATGAATTAGTAGGTCCTTTGGCTCTGACTTATTTATCTGGGCCAAATTTTCTAGGAAAAGGTCACGCCCTAGATCCTTCTATGATGTCAGGGACAATTAGAATTGTTTCAATAGTTAATTTACCTGGTTACAGAAGACAAAGCCGATATTTCCCAGATGGCAGAGATCTAAACAGATTCTTCCCGGGAGTACTCGATAGTAATACTACTTCACGAGTTGCACATAGAATTTGGTCAAATATAATATCAGGTAGTGATTACATAATCGATCTTCATGCTGCTGCTAAGGGGAGAACAAATATACCTCAGATACGTGTTAATCTTGCGCATTCTCCCAGTAATTTAACAGCCAGATCATTTGGAATTGAGACTATTTTGGATACTCAAGGACCTCGAGGTTCCCTTAGAAGAACAGCAAATAAAGAAAATATTGCTTGTATAACATATGAAGGAGGTGGGTCCGATGAGGCAGACCCAGAATCAGTACAGGTTGCAATGTATGGCATTCTGAACGTATTAAGGAGTCTACGAATGATTCCTGGATACCCCAGTCGTCCAAGATTCAGACTCTTAGCAACCGGATCAGATTGGATTAGATCTGATCAGGGAGGATTATTAGATGTTTTAGCCCCTGCGGGAAGTTATGTTGAAGAAGGTGAAATTGTAGCAACTGTAACCGATCCATATGATCCTAATACGAGCCATGATATTATATCTCCAAAACAAGGATTGCTTATTAGTACTGCAACATCACCTTTTGTTACTTCTGGAACTCCAATTGGCAATCTCTTATCTGTTAAGAGAGGAGTTAATACATTAATTGAAAGATTGGATGATGAAGGATGCCTGATTATCAGTGGTTCAGATGGAGATCCTCCATGGAGGGAGGATGATGAAGTTGAAGATATTTCAGTTGTCGGCGAGTGGTCTGGAGGTTATCCAGATGCTGAATGGGGATCTAACCACAAAAATAATCAAGAAGAAGAAGATTCCTAATTAATTATATCATCTTGGTACATTAGATCCTTTAGTTCAGGCGCAGGCGGCAGTGCTATTTCCCTTCCTCCGGAATTAGAAGTTGCTGAAATTTCAAATGCATCAAAAGCATCCTTTAGATTTTTATTATTATTTATTCTAATGCCAACTAAAACTCCTATCAAAGAGACCATCACTACAAAAATAGTCATTCCTAGAATTCCTGTTGGAGTTCCAAGTAAAGAAGTCACACTGGTGTCTTCTTTTGAGTTTCTAATCCATACATCTGTATTAATTTGCCATACCAATTCAGTTTCTACTCCTAAATCAGTTATTACGGCTGTAATATTCTGATTTTTATTACCTTCTAAGCACAGATGCGTATCTAAAGAATTTCTATATTCATTATTACAATCCAGAGGAGGAAGGAATAATCTTAAATTGTCAGATGAAGTATTATCAGTTACTGAAAAGCCTTCAAACTCCCATACAATTGTGCGCTCAATATTACCAGGAACTCCCTGAATGGAGATAATCAATGATTTATTCCCTGAATCCCAATAATATTGTTGGTCATTCTCTGGAGATGTAGTTATAAAATTCAATCGTATAATATTTTCATCTATTTCATCATTACAGTTATCATCAATGCCATTCCATAATTCTTCAGCACCAGAATTTATCTGAACTATTAGGTCCTCACAGTCTTCAAATTCATAGTATCCGTCTGAATCCTTATCATAATCATATTTCGTTGGATCTGAAAACTTTTGTAATATTTCTATTCCATCTGCTAATCCATCACCATCTGAGTCATTGTTAAAGGGGTCAGTAGTGTAATTGTGATACTCTGAATAGTCGGAAATATCATCATAATCGCTATCCAAAGACCAAAAATCTTCATCAATCAAGTTATCGCAATCATTATCCTTATTATCTAATGTTTCGGGCTTATCTGGTGCTCTTTCAAAATCCTCATCATCACAGTCTTGAAATTCATACCATCCATCTGCATCAGTATCCAAATCTTTCTCCATTGGATTAGAATTAAATGAGTCTACTTCCATCCCATCAGGTAAACCATCATCATCAGAATCTCCATCCAAGGGATTTGTAGAATAATTATGATATTCTTCAAAATCATTAAGGCCATCAGAATCTGAATCTAACAGTAAGAAATCTTCATCAATTAGATCGTCACAGTCATTATCAACATTATCTAATATTTCATTCATATCTGGATATCTATTGGAATTATTATCATCACAATCTTCAAACCAATACCAACCATCAAAATCTTCGTCCAAATCAAATAATAATGGGTCTGTTTCATACACTATTACTTCTTCATAATCAGATAAACCGTCTCCATCAGAATCATAATTATTGAAATCTGTCCCATGAATGTGATATTCTTCATAATCAATTAGGCCATCGCCATCCAAATCAGTCTGACTGTATCCCTCATCAATTAGGCCATCACAATTGTCATCCACTCCATTAAGTAACTCATTCATACTTGGATTTATGGCCGAATCATTATCGTCGCAATCTTGAAAGTGATAAAATGTATCACTGTCGTTATCCGGGTCCTCAAAATTAGGATTAGTATTCCACGTATTCAATTCTTCATAATCAGTTAATCCATCTCCATCGGAATCAGAAGATAATGGATTGGTCCCATAAATTATTACTTCTTCATAATCAGTTAATCCATCGACATCCGAATCGGGCGCATCAGCTTTGGTATTGTATATTATCACTTCTTCATAATCAGTTAATCCATCTCCATCCATATCTGGATTATATGGGTCAGTCCCATGTACTTCAGTTTCATTAGTGTCGCTTAATCCATCTCCATCATCATCAGAGTCAATAAAATCACAGATCCCATCTCCATCATAATCGGATGGAAGTGAGTTATTGTTGTTTGAACTAGTATTGCATGCATCTTCATCTATATCTGACCAT
>Ga0208277_1001126_pt1 | contig 15721 bp, 11 predicted proteins | sample ETNtaG_5_FD_185782 | JGI IMG/M metagenome (GOLD analysis project Ga0208277, IMG submission 185782) | Marine microbial and viral communities from oxygen minimum zone, Eastern Pacific Ocean - ETNP201406SV205 (SPAdes) (version 2) | ecosystem: Environmental > Aquatic > Marine > Oceanic ...
TACGTCAAAATATGAACGAATATGTACAAAAAGTTTTTAATGATTCATACGAGAAATAAGTATCCATGCTCCAAAAAGGCACTTTTTCGGTTTTTTCATTAACTTTTTGTTCCGGCAAAAGTCGCTCTCTCACTTTAACTCATTACCGTTACCCTAAATTAGATGGGCGAGAACTTTTCTTAACACTATTTTGCATAAAAATTTTACAATTCGAAACTCGAATGCGCTGCTGTCGATCACGAGTTGGTTGCGTAATGAAGACATGTTAATCCTTGAATTAAATATTTAGCTGAACTAGAAAGTATACTTCTTTGTTCTTTTCGAAACGGGGTGTGTCTCTCGTAAAAAGAATTCCTTTAAAAAGATGGGTGCGTTCAACTTTTAAAATAGATTTATAGTGTCTGATTTCAGTTTCATTTAAAGGCCTTCGAGAGGGTTTTCGAGAGTTGTGGGACGACATGTTTTCTTATCGTACTCTCAAAGTAGTTAAAATAAGTGACAAACGTTTAGCATATGTACACAAATCGTTAATGGCTTTGATTTTAGTTTATGCGGGAGTTTCTATGATTGGTGGTCACACTTACATGCTCTTAGAAACACCTGGAATGTACATCTCCACTGATGTTTCCGATACGGAAAGAATGATTGATTTCAATCAGGGAGCCACATTGTACTGCAACACAAGCATGACGGATTATGCCGGTGATCTACCTTTTTTGGAACCTTTCCAGGATAATGTTTGCAAGAACTTCAGTACTTCTGAAATAGTGAGCGTTTCTCCAAATTCTATATTTGTGGGTACACACATAAAGGAGACAAACTTTCAGCGAGAATGCGGCCCGGATTTGTGCTCCAATTTGCCAAAATATGATTCATCGAAGAATTATTTTGCTACAAATCCTGAAAACATTACATTTCAGTTCAAGCCCACTCTAGATACAAGTTGGTTTACAAGTGCTCCCTCTTTAATCTATATCAAAGATAATCAGACAAATACCATACTCACTTTTGATTCAGAATCTACCGTTAGTGAGAGATACCCATCTTTTAGCGTTGACAAACTCCTTGAGCTAGCAGGAGTGAAGCTGGATGATAGAAACGAGTTAGTGATACGAACTGATTCTTTCATTCCACCGTTCCCGCTTTACCGATTGACTGGAATACGGCTCAGTATTGATTGGACTTTCAGTAATTTTCGTCCCATGTCTAGTTTGCAACCTTTTGATTATCGTGTTCTCGCAGATGTTTCAATTTCATCCAACAGTAAGGGATACCTTGTGAACTCTATCGAAACAGTACATTTATCTGGGGATCCAGACGATGTTAGTTCAAGTGGTACGATATTGGAATTTCGAGGCGTCGAAATTGAATTCAGATCTAATGGCCTGCTAGGAAAAGCGGATTTTTATACTACAATGATGGCTCTAATGTCATGTTTTATCATGGTTTCAGTTGCTACAACAGTGGTAGACATTATAGGTGCTTTTATTTATGACTCGTTCAAAAATGACAAAATAGAAGATGATGGTGAAAGGCAGCATTTGGAGCACATGATTTTGAATCTTGAGACGATAGGTGTACCGTTTAATCATGATGATTTACAAGTCCTTCCGAACGTATCAATAAAGGAATTTTTACAACTCCTGCAACGGGATATTGTGAAGCTGAATTCTTTAGCATTGCATATCAGTAGAGACCTGACGGAAGCTGGCTTCAATCGTCATACTTCGTCAAAAAAAACTGTCAGTACTGCTGGTACAAATAGATACAAATGCTATCTGATTGGTCCAGACAAATCTGAGATTTATCTGACGGGTGGACCCCAAACTATTGGGCGCGGAAACGGTAACTGTATGTCAAAGCGTATTTCTCACAAGCAGTTGAGTATAGTGGCAAACACGCATGATGGTACTGCTATACTTCGGGGGCTTCACACTAAAAATATGTCTGGTATTGCAATTTCTGGTGGTTCGTGGCAGCCTTTAGGTGGAAACGATGAGGTAGAACTAGAAGATGGTGATATGGTAGCTTTACTTCTAGACCAGAAAAATCAGGAGACATCCGTAGAGGGTGTTTTTGTATACAGGTCAGAGTCTCTTGTCATGACAAAGGCAAAGGATGGCTGGCTGGATTGGGCCCTTTGACCCCACTGTACTGTACAGTAGGTACCATACCAGGTGGTATGGTAGGTACCGTACCATACCTGGTAGTGGTACCAAGTGGTACCGTGTACCTTATTTTTACAAAAAAATACTAGTGTAGGGTTTCATATTTGGCAAATTTAAGAACCGGGTCTGCAAAAAAATGTTAGGACGAGTCTTAAACGCGAAAAATTTGGTCAAAATATCGATATTTTTTATCGATAACGAAAAATCGATAACACCTTGCCTTAAACACAAAAAATAAAATGACTTGCCAACTTCCTCATTTTTACATTCTTAAACCCTATACCCTATGCCCTAAAACCTTAAACCCTCATTACATGAAAATGCGCGCGCGCTCTACAACTCACACACATAAACTTTTTCAAAAAAAAAGCGCGACAAATCGAATGAGAAGATAGTTATGTTTCGTATTCGACTCTCGTATCGTTAAATCGCGCGTTTACGGGCACACCATCGATCGTTATCGATATTTGGCGAAAATCGATAACAATTCGTGGAAATATCGATATTTTGTTGAAATTATCGATAATTCGTTAATTCGTTATCGATAATTTCAAAAAATCGATTTTTTTTTCGTTTAAGACTCGTCCTTGTCCTTAGAAATTTCAAGAACGAAAATATCTTGTTTTCCCATTTTCCACAATTTTCTCACTCCAAAAGAACTGTTAAAGCGGATATCACTCCCTTATTTTGCTTGCATGTCCGGATTCCGCCATATACTTTCAAATTCTTCCCGCCCTATCATCACTGCGAAGATGGTGCGAAGCGGAGACGAACGGTCTACTTTAAGACGAAGCTCTCGTGCACTCCGTTCCGACAAATTATATGCGATCCGAGACGGAAATAGTGGCGAGCTCAACCTAGGCGAGGCAATTGTGGAAGCTACGAATACACATCCCATCCCCATCAATGTGCATTATTCATTTGCGCGTGCTCCGCATTTTAAGCAAACTCTTGAGGATGCAATTAACGACCAAATTAACATCGAATACAACGTGTCCTACATTTATCACAGCATGTATGCGTTCTTTTCGAGAGACAATGTGGCTCTTGATGGATTTGCCCAACATTTCAAAAAAGAGTCGCTTGAAGAACGCTCGCATGCCGAGTTACTCATGGATTACCAGACCAAAAGAGGAGGGAAAGTATCTCTCCAGGCCATCATGCCACCCCAGCTCGAGTTCGAGCACGCCGAGAAAGGCTGTGGGCTTTATGCGCTAGAATTGGCGCTCTCTCTGGAAAAATTGAACTATGATAAATTACTTGAATTACACAAAATTGCTGATGAGTGCGGAGATGCAGCAGCGTGTGACTTTATTGAAGGTGAGCTATTGAAGGACCAAATTGACTCAGTGAAAGAGAATGCTGAGATGGTCGCAAGTTTGACGAGAATGGGTGCTGATGGACCACAAGGTGGTTTGGCAACATGGCATTTTGATAAAATGCTGAAAAATTGAGTACCATGGTACAGTTGTAAAACATTTTCGTTATATCGTTTCATGTAAGGTACATCAGGAACCCTATGTTATATCTCATATGTACTACTGGTAACATGGTACCTGATACATTTTCCTGTCCAAGTAAAAGTTCTCGTATCTTCATAAAGGTTTTCTTTTTTTGTTTATTCCTCATACTAGTAAGTTAAGTTACCCCTCTCACTTTTCTGCTCCACGTCTTGCTCATTTTTTAGTCCCAGAATTATTACATACAATTCTTGTAGGAAGTAGGACGTAGCATTACATTGTATAGGTAGTCGATAAAGGGGAAGAGCATCTGCATTTTGTTCTATGAAGAAGCTATTGGCCATAATCGTGCGTGCAATTCTACTATGTAACTATGTGCAGGGTGACTATGTGAGTCAGAAAGACTTACAGAGAGAACACATAGAATCTGGAAGCCGAGTAACAGAAAACTTACTCGGTTCCCATGGTCGACTCCGTGCGTATACGTGGGGGATTGGTGGTGCACGTGTTGCTCGTCCTTCGAATCCCAGCGCAACTCCACCAAATATAGTTGAAGTTCCTTCAAAATTTTCCTCACGAGACATCATACATTTATCTTTTTCTGGTCACTCAGCCTTCTTACTTCGTTCGGGTGAACTTCTAACTGCAGGAAGAAATGATAGTGCTGGTGGAGGCGGAAGAGGTTCTCCACCAATTGATGACTCTGGACAACTTGGCCGTGACGGAGATATAAACAGTGCTCTTCCTGTCTCCACGCCAGATAATGCTAAAGTTATAGCAACATCTTGTGGTCGTTATCACACTGTTGCACTAACATCAACTGGTGAAGTTCTCACATTTGGCCTGAACGATCGAGGACAGTTGGGACGCTCGGGTATTCGTGGCTCGACAAGTCGCTCATGTGGGTGTGATAGTGGAGGTAATTGCAACTGCAGCGATGATTCAACTTCAAACAGTAAACCTGGAAGTGAATGTATAGGTGGTTCAACTTGCCGTTCAGGTATAGCAGCAAAAGTATTGTTTGATAGAAAGTTACTCAGTTTTGGTGAGAAATGCAAGGCTACAGCTGAATGTCAATTCAATACGAGAGCAGTTGCTGTTGCAGCAGGAAGATATTCTTCTGCGGCGGTTTTTGAGGACGGATCTTTAGTAGTATGGGGACTTATTGCTTGTGGAACTGCATCAGAGAATGAAGTTAGTCAAGCCAGCGATATTCGTTCTAGACTGCTAAGTGACCCCAACTTTGCTGCTTCGCCTAGAAATATTGGTTTAGATCCTCCTCCCAAAGAAGGTATTAAGATAGTGGACATAGCTCTAGGTTACGTTCATTTAGTTGCTCTAGCTAGTGATGGTTCAGTATACACGTGTGCTACAGGATTTGATGGGTACGCTGGCATCGTTAAGCACAAAACTGAACTTACTTCGGGACTGGGAAGGAAGACAAATTCAACCGAAGAAGCTCTTAAGCTCCGAGAAGTTTCATTTTACAGTACGAATAAGTTCATTGAAGTTTCTGCTGGTAGGTGCCATGTAATAGTACGCAACGAGAAAGGAGAAGTGTATAGTTGGGGTTGTTCGCGTAAGGCTCTTGGTCGATCCAGTGGTGGACAAGAGGAACCCAGTCGTGTCAAAGGTGCAATAGAAGAGGAATATATTAGTAGCGTTGCATCTGGAGAATATTTTTCCTTGGTATCCAGTCTCACCGGTAAAGCATATGGTTGGGGTTCAAGCTCAAATGGGCAACTAGGCCAAATTTCTTCACGAGATGAAGAAACACCATTTCTTATCGATGATATAAAAGGAAAGGTTATCAGGGTAAGTGCTGGCTACCAGCACGCAGGAGCAATTGTCGAAATATAAAATGAGTAAATGAGAGAACAATAAAAATATATTCCTGTTTTACTTTTTGAAGAACACCCTACTACTAGTTCTTCAAACTTGTGATCTTTCATATTTTATAGTGATTCTCTTGTCAATCAATCAAACTTCGGAACAGATGGTGGCTTAATGGGGCGTATACCACCAGTATCCACAGCAATTTCATCTGCTTTGGGGTCACAATATTTCGAAATCTTGTCATATTCTTGCTTGACCTGAAGAAAATTGTCATTTGTCATGCTGAAAGTTATTATGCAATTGTGCAATAAACCTTTCCCCAAATATATTCTGATAATGCGATAGGAAGATCCGCTTCTTCACCTAAGTTTTCAGTCCACTCTCCGGAGTTCGAAACATCAATTTCTTCACCTAGTGAGAGGCCAACGCCCTGAATAGAAAAATTTTAATATCTTCATATATATCTTCATATATATATACCGTGTAATTCACAATCCGTTTTTCTCCGATGTCCTTCTCTGATTGCGATGGTGGTGGCATTATATCATAAGTTGCCTTACGAAAAATTAAAGAAATTAGGCAGATTTAACTTTTTTAAGCATTACCATCGCTAATGGATAAAAGTGAGTTTTAGCAGCCGATTTCTTCGTGCCAAGCTTTTTCATCATTTCAATAGCTTGAGGATCGAACTTGTCAGGAATTAACGTTCCGTCAGCCTTCCGTCGGTCCCTCCCTCCAGCAGGTGCGATCCAAATTAAAAAACCGCCTTCCTGTAACTTTTTCTGCATCTCCTACAAAATGAAGCACAACTAAGATAACACCATTTCATAAGTTTTTTACATACCTTAATGGTGGTCAAATTCTGCTTCATTTTTGTTGCCTTTAGCTCAGGAATATCGTCCTACATGAAAATTGAAGGACGAACATAAAATATATACATATATTGGACCATATGCTTCTTGGAATTAACACATAAAAGATTTTTCCCCATGCTGAACGGCTTTGCAAGAAGATCCGTGATAACACGGTCACCAGCCACATAGGTAACCTAAAAATTTATCCCAGTTTCGCTTGAATAACAGAAAAAACTAACCTTTTCGCCCAGACCAGGATGAGAAACTTCTGTAAGTAGTGGAATGAATGCCGCGTCTCCCTTTTTTAGTATTAATCAGATTCAAACTTTGAACAGCCCCACAAATATTTTATCATACCTCACTTTGATGATTAGCAAATAAAATGACATTTTCACTGCACTGCAGTTAAAAGAGAATAAAATACAAATGCGATTCTATTATGAAATACATTGATCTGATTCTGTATCTTAGTCCATTGGTCTGGATGCATCAAAATGGAGCGGTCAAAATCGATGAGAGAGCCAATATACATATTAGCCATCTAGCATAGAGCAACTCAAAAATTTTCCTAAAACTATCATTAAATTATCACCTGATAGTAATCATAAGGCTCACGAATTGCCTTATGATACGAGGGGAATTCGTAAGGAATTCCCAGGAACTGTTCAATGTAAGCTTTCACCATGTCCTATAAAAACTTAAGTTAAGAGAACAAGTACTCTTGAAGCTTTCTTCACCTTGAAAATAAATGTCACGGCTTTCGAAGCTTTCTTCTCATCTTTGAGTGCTATACATAGCTGAGACTAAAGTTCGCAATTTATTTTAATTATACATTCGTGTGTTCCAAATATTGAACCTTATAACTATTCAACAGACCATCAAATACAACTTGAATCTTCTCTGGAAAAATGTTAACGAGCAGTCGTAGGCCAACCTCACCGGGAAGAACATCCACTACGAGTTTTGCTAATTTCACCTTTGCCTGCAACCAAAAATGTAAGAGCACTTTTGATATCATTCGCGCATCACTAACGTCTGTTGGCATGAAGCCGATCTTCATCACGGTGCTTGGGGGGCACGTGCGTAAGTGATTACTTCCCCTCCTCACAACTCCAGTCTTGTGTCTCCTAGGAAGAGCAGTGCCATTTATACACTGTGAACGACAATCAAATATTGAACCTTATAAATATCGTTAATCTCCATTACCGCCGATTTAGAATATGTCAAAAGACTACTTTGTGCCAACATCTCTCAGCTTGGTGAGCAAAGGTTTGAAACACTGCTCCTCCGGACCTTAACTTTATCGGAAACTTTAGGGTTTGAAAAATATGGCAAAGAACATAGGGTTAAATTGATAGAACCGTTCACCCGTTTTTCACAAGAAAGCCTTTTCCTACCTATTCTGAATAAACAGAGTTATTGTTACGCAGATTCTCGCTTTCAGAAAAGCTCAAAGATGGTAAAATACTGTGATAGACTTATTTCTTTGTTCTTATCCGGTTTTGTTTAATTTAAAAAGGTTTCCGGGTGCCGAATGTACGTTAATGATTTTCCAGAGGTTGACGAGGTTGTCATGGTTCAGGTACTTGTTTTTCTCAGTATTTAAGGGAGGATGATTATCTTACGTGCGTACTACTTTGCTTTAGGTGAAACGTGTTGCAGAAATGGGAGCATATGTGCAGCTTCTTGAATATAACAACATAGAAGGAATGATACTGCTCTCGGAGCTTACAAGACGCAGAATAAGGTCTGTCTCAAAACTTATAAAGGCAATGACATATCTGTATATTTTGATTGTACATAACTCTTGTCAAAACAGGTAGGGAGGATTGAGCCTGTTATGGTACTCAGAGTAGATAAAGAAAAAGGATATATCGACTTGTCGAAAAGGTAAACATCTCTTTTAAGTCAAAAAATAGTAAAAATGTATGAGCAGACGTGTGTCCCCTGAGGATATTCAAGCTTGCGAAGACAGGTACAATAAAAGCAAAATGGTCCATTCAATAATGCGGCATGTTTCCGAAACCACGTCCACTGATTTGCATAGCCTATATATTGTGCGTTTTCCCCTTGTCTTTTAAGTACTTATTTTGAAATGATTTTGAAAATTGTAGAGTCTTGGTTGGCCTCTCTATGCAAAGCATGGCCATGCTTTTAACGCATTCAAAGCAATGGTTAATGATCATAACTTGATTTTTTCCGATTCTTCTCTTGATAATGAAGTTATAAATGCGTCTGTTAAACAAGCATTAATTAAAGATATATGTCGTCGAATGACTCCACAACCATTGAAGATTCGAGCTGATGTGGAACTTACTTGCTTTAGTAGTGATGGTATTGAGTGTATTAAAGATGCCATGCGAGCTGCAGAGAAGGTTTCAACTGATGAATGCAAAGTGAAAGTCTCATTGATTGCTTCGCCTCTTTATGTGGTCACTACCCAGACACTCGATAAGGAATCTGGAATAGCTGCTATTGATGCAGCAATCCATGAAGCTACGGTACGACAATAATTTAGAAAACCTCAATTCTTCAATATTCTGTTCCAGGTTTGTATCAACATGAAAAAGGGGAAGTTGGTTTTAAAGGAGGCGCCACGCGTTGTGAGTGAAAGGGATGACAGATTACTTGCAGAATCGATGAATGAAATTAACAAAGATTCAAGTGAATCTGAAGACTTGAGTGATGATTAATTTGAATGTCTTCTGGAACTGGGGCGGAAAAGTGACAGAGGTCTAAACCACTGAGTTTTATATTTTAGCTTTCCATAGTTTAAGTTGTACTGCGAACATATTCTCTTTAACTTTATCCGAACTAAATTAACTATTTCAACTAAATTACTCTAAGGTCAATTACAATGCATGCAATATTATCTTGTGTACGATTTCTCAAGGCACGTCGGACAAGCGCATCCGCAACCTCTGTCATAGAAAGCATTGGATCGCTTTTTAGCTTTGAACGTACAAAAGTAACTGCTTGGGATCCATTCATGACATCCCAAATTCCATCCGTAGCAATAATAATGAATTCATCATCAGTAGATCTGTTAAGCTCGTAGACATGAGGTGAAGCAATGACTGGAGGTGCATGAAGAGTTGAAGTTGTTGCCTGTAAGTTTCCATCATATCGGAATTGCTCTAAAAGCTCAGATCGTCCACCTTTAAATTCGTAGTCTCCGAAAGCACGACTAACTGCCAATATTCCACAGACTCGCTCCTGAGTAACCCAACCGCCCGTCATTGCAATGCGCTCAATTTCATTTCTTCCACTCTTCGTTCGTGATGTTGGGCGGTGTTCCTCTGTTAGTGAAATTGGTTTACCCTTTCTGCCAATAACTGCGCTACTATCACCCACATTTGCAGAAATGATTTTATGCTCATCTATGAAACATATTGTTGCTGTGCTTCCACTCCAACATTCTGGATCACCTAACGTCGCAATATGATCAATTAATGCACTATCTGTCAACCTAAATATATCTTGAAGGCTTTGTGGGCTTAAAACCTGAGCTATTTCACTGGATGTTATGTCACTTTTCATAAACGGAATATTGTTACTTTGTCTTTTGATTTTTATTTTCAGCATATCAAATAGCTTTCGCTTAAGGAAAAGAGCACTAGATGAACCACCGTGGCCATCAAAAATACTAGCGTACATAAGTCCAGCTCTCAAATTTTCCTTAACAAACCACGCATCTTCCATAGTCTCACGTGGGCCTATAGCCTCAGCAACCCCCCATTTCAAAACGGGACTCAAGGTTGTAGACCTCGGCGTTCCATGACTACAAAGCGGATTACTAACACTCCTCCTCTCTTTCATTGAAAAATCACTTTTCAAGCACGATGATCTTCCAAGAGTTGTTGGGTTATGCTTTCGGTGTAGATTCGTGCACCTCATGTCTGGATTTCCTGAAAAAAATAATAAGGTCTACAACCTCCTGTGGCAAAAAATTTAGGATAGTGGGATTTTAAGATAGAAAGGAATTAAAGCAAATCGGAAGTACCTGTTAATAATTATATCGCCAGTTCAGTCTTTTACAGATGAAGATGAATTGACACAACGCAAATTTTTTAATTCTCTCTCGAGCTCAGGCCATCTTGTAAACTCAAAAAAAAATGGTTTTTTCTGAAAATTTTCAGAAAATTTGTAACCCTAAAAAATCGCCGTTTCTGGAATTCCAAAGAATTTTCAGAAAATTTTCAGAAAATCGGCCAGGAATTTCAAAGAATCGTCAGTTTTCTATAACTTCGCACGCACGCGACGATATGAGTTAAAAATCTGGAAATTCACGTTAAAGCGATAGTTTTATGACCAATGAATCGATTTGACGCGATGGATGTGGATTTAGACGCAATGCATGACGACGTTAGGGTAGATGAAAAACGTTTAGGGTTTGTTCAGGGTTTAGGGTTTATAACGGTTTCAGAAATTTTGGACGTTTTGGTTTACAAGACGGTCGACTTTTAAAAAGTTGAAATATGAAACCCTAACAACGAATTTTCTGAAAATTCCGAATTTTTGTTTTGGTTTACAAGATGGCCTGAGCATTGAGAATTTTTTTTTAGTAAGAAACAAACAACACTTTTCGTTTCGTTGGGGAAGAATTTTTGAAGAGATTTTTACTTTTTGAGTGAAGACGAATTTTTGAAGACTTTTTCATCACTTGTTTTTTAATTTCATTTTTATCATTTTTATCAAACAAACAAACAAATCGTAACGGTGTTAAAGTAACCTACTCTTTAACGCGACGACGCACGAGAGGGAGACGACGACGATGATGATTTCCATGCGAGAGGCGATCGAGAGAGTGACGAGAGTGACGGAAGAGATGATGAGAGCAGAAGCGACGATGTTTTGTGGTGACGACGATGATGATGATGATGATGATGATGAAGCAGCAACTCCCTCTTCTTCTTCTTCTTCTTCTTCTTCTTCTTCTTCTTATTGGCATTCTTTGAAACAACTACGAACGATTGAGAAAAGCGTGGGGCATGTAAACCTGAGAGACGTGCTTGCGAAGAGAGCGCACCCGGTGAAGGACGTATCGGTCATGGATGGGTATTGTTTCAATATCGAGACTAATGATGACGGCGAGACAAAAAGAGGAACGGCTGGTGGGGGAAATGCGAACGTATCGCAACGAAAGTTTAGCATAAACAAAATGTTAACGAATCGAGCGCAATACCTCGAAAACGCGCGCAATGAAGAAATTGTATTGGCACACGACGCGTGCGCGTACGTCACCACGGGTGCAGTGTTGCCGAAAGGAGCGAACTGTGTCATCCCGGAGGAAAATGTTGAGAAGATTGGGGCAGACGGCGTGACGAACGTGCAAGAGAAAGATTATAGAATAAACAAATGGATACGAAAAGCGCAGTCGGACGTTAAAGTAGACGATATTTTATTGAAAAAAGGTGAAAGAATAGAATGGTTCGACGTGGGTATCTTAGCTGCGGGTGGTGTACGCGAGATTGAGGTTTCGAGGAAACCGCGCGTGGCGTTGGCGTGTACCGGGGACGAAATCGTTGAAGTTTCAAAAGATGACATTCCCGATTCGAATGCGTCTGCATCATACGATGTGAATGGTCCGGCGTTGAGGAGTGCGTTGAGATCGAGCGGTGCGGAAGTAGTGAATATATTCGATGGTACTGTGAACACAAAGATAATACGTGACGAGGAAGCAGCGGTAGTAGATGTTATTCGCCGCGCATTAATGTCAGATTGTGACGTTTTGATCACTACCGGAGGTGCCTCCAAAGGTGATCGTGATTATATTTACGACGCGATGATGCGAAAGATGTGCGAAGGTGATTCGAACGCAGTCGCGTGTCATTTTCAAAGCTTGTCGATGAAGCCCGGGAAACCTACGAAATTTTTTACGCTTTCGAGGCGAAAGATATTAGGAGTGAACAAACCCGATTTATTGTGTTTATCGTTACCGGGTAATCCAGTCTCGTGTTGCGTAACGTTTGAGCTCTTGGTAAAGCCGATGTTGCGCGTGCTTCAAGGACAAAACGTCGTCCACCCGCCAAGGAGTGTCGCGAAATTAGGGGAAGACATTCAACTCGATGGCGAACGAGAAGAATTCCATCGCGTTTCGTTGCGTTGGGAAGAGGAGGAGAACTTTGATGACGACTATACATCTTCGATCCCACTACCAATAGCCTACTCCACGGGCAAACAAATAAGTTCGAGGATTTTAAGCATGCGAGAAGCGGATGCGTTAATTGAGCTTCCTGTAGGAAATCCAAAGCACACAAAATTGCCGAAAGGAACGGTTGTTTCAATCGTGCCTATTGCAGATTTTAGACAGCGAGGACTCGCATCTGTTCGAGATAGAATTTTTCATTTTCAAAGCGGGGTCAGGGATGAAATCAGAACCGAAAAGACAACGCCGTCCTTCTCGAAATCGGCGGTGAGACAAATTGAAATTATAAACGAAACGACCGAACTGCACGACTTGTCATTTTGGAAAAAAGTCGTGGAGAGAAATGCTCCCGGAGTAATCGCAGTTGTGGGCTCTAAAGCACGCGAAGCGATGCCGGATGAGTTTAAGCAACTTCTTTTACACGATGAAGTACCGGGCGTTGAAGAAATCTTTTTCGAAATGACGACGTTTACAGATGTTTCTGCATTTCGCGTCTTTTCGAACGATGGGTGTTTAACGTTAGTCGTTGTTGTTGACAGTGCTGTCGAAGAGAATCTTAAAGATACAGAAACGATTAAAAGTGCTATAGCTGAGGCCATCAGAGGCGACGAAACGTTTTCGTTGATGCATAACGATAGCGATGATACTAGCAACGAGACTCTGGTTCGGAGAACGTATGCAAGAATAGGCCTTCTCGGGAACCCATCGGATCAATATTTCGGTGAAGCCATCGCGGTGTCGATAAAGAATTTCTACGCCGAAACCATTTTGAAGCCTTTGCCGACATCTTCTAAAATTGAAATCATCCCAGGTCCGTACGATACGAACGATTATGACTCGCTAGCATCTTTACAAAAGTTCACTTCCGAGCACGGCTACGATGGCGGTGTGAAATTATTAAAGGCACTGTTAGCAAACTTTGCGAAATTTTGCGAAGAGAAGCACATTGCACTGAAAAATCCATCGATTGGTTTTAGTCTATCGTATTCTTCAAACATCCCGAAACAGACCGGAATGAGTGGCTCGTCAGCAATCATTATCAGCTGTATGAACTGTTTGTTAGATCGATACGACGTTAGAGACAAAATTTCTAAAGAAGAGCGAGCGTTTCTAGCTTTGCAAGTTGAGAATGACATTGGCATCACGGCTGGATTAATGGACAGAGTCATTCAAGTGTACGGTGGTTGCGTGCACATGAATTTTCGGAACGTAGAGAAAATGAAGGAAACGGGTATTGGCGAATACGAGTACATTGACGCGGAGAAAATTCCGAAATTGTTTGTTATTTGGAGCCAAAATCCGTCCAATTCTGGAAAGATTCACCAACCGGTTCGTCAAAGATGGCTCAGTGGCGACGTTGAAATTATTCAAGGCATGCGAAATGCCGCTGACTGCGCTCGGGAAGGATTACAAATCATCCAAATGAGCTCTGGGAAAGGGTCGTGCGCAATTCGTTTAGCGCCGATACTTTCGGCTAATTTTGCCGCGAGGCGAAAGATGTTTACCGATGCCGGTTTAGGAGACGAAAACATTCGAATGATTAAGCTTTGCCAAAGTGTTGGTGCGGGAGCGAAGTTCACTGGAAGTGGTGGAGCCGTTGTCGCGTGCTGCCCCGACGGTGCTGAACAAGAGGCGCGGTTAAAAGCGACAGTTACCAAGGCAGGATTTAGCATCGCGCAAGTCGAACTTGCTCCGCGTGAATTCTAAAGCGTTGTACCGTACGAAGTAGTTTAACATTAGCAGTACTAGTGTATTTGTTTTATTGTACATGTAAAATTATAAGTTGTATTCAAAATTACATTGTATGTAAGTATACGTTATATATCCTCTAACTAAATCTTTGGATACTTGAAGTCGTTATCGAAAGGGTTCGTCGGAGACCTTTGTAACGTTGGTCTCGGTCGCTGCGGGGGCGTTCCCATCTCACTGTTCACAACTCTCTCACCCAAGGAGCTCATCGGAGGAGACAAAGAAGCACTTTTCGGCGCAGGGTTCTCAGGACCTTTCTTGGGTGTTAAGCCCGCGTTGATGGCCAACGAAGCAAATGGATCGTGTAAAGTTACCTCTTGGAGTTCTTTTTGACATTTTGCTTCGAATCCTAGAGGAGTCGCCGTCCCATTCAAAGCTTGCGATGCAGGCGGAGAGGATCTTTGAAGTTGCGACGCGGGTGTTAAAATCTGCGACGGCATTTCGCTTCTCAACGGTGATCCTTGTGTGGTGCTTTGATGTTCTCGTTGCTCCTGCATGAACTTCTCGCGTAATGACATCGGTTCATGAGGCTGTTGCGGCGGAGACTGCGGCGAAAAACTGTTACCGAAAATCTCGTCGAACGCTTTATCGCTTTTCGCGGCCGAACCAGATGGAACATTTGACGGTGCACTCGTCATAAACGGATTGGGCGACGAAATCGTTGTTTCGCGAAAACCTCTTTCATCGGATGATAACCCGAGTAAGTCGTGTTGTAATTGTTGTTCATTTGTTGTTTTTGCAGTTTGTGGGACGTTTTCTCTATCGTTTCTCTCGTATTTCTGTATTGCACCGTTTAACTTTTCGCTCAATTCAATGAGCTTTGACGTCATTTCTTCATCCATTTGGCCGTCTGCTTCTGTCAATAACGCCACCAAAGATGAACTCGATTCCTTCGCCTGTTCCACGAGAATTCCACACAAGTCATCGTCCTTGTCAGAGGCATTCAACGTCTCTTCAAAAACACCCAAGATGGATTGCGCGGATTCGATGGCATCTTTCGTTTTTTTCTTTCTTTTCTCTCGCGCGAAAACCCTGTCCGGATGTTCTTGAGCCTTTGTCAACGAAATCTTTCTATTCACAAACTTGCCTTCCACTGGCATCAATCCTTCCGGTTTTCGTCCAATCGCGTCCAATTTATACTCGTTCTGTTTTCCACTCGACCTCTGATACCGTTTCGACGACCAGTGCCAATCTGACGCTAACTCTTTTCTTTGCGCTCCTTCCTCTTCTTCCCTTAGCGCCATCTCGATCGCTCGTCTGTCCTCATCGCTCATCGTTGCATCGTACTTCAAAACTTGCTTAGCGGGCACGCTTTGGGAATGACGAGGAATACCAAGAGCTGGAGATGATTGTGGTTGTGGCGTTCGTGCTGGGTAATGTAACGGTTCTCCACCGTTCATTCGGTTCATTCCGTCTCCGGTGACGTCTACGTTTGAGTCGTCGTCGTAACCGCCAGTATGTTGAAAACCACCACTAACCTTGCTCGCGCTACTACTATTACTCGCC
>Ga0208277_1001129_pt1 | contig 15669 bp, 3 predicted proteins | sample ETNtaG_5_FD_185782 | JGI IMG/M metagenome (GOLD analysis project Ga0208277, IMG submission 185782) | Marine microbial and viral communities from oxygen minimum zone, Eastern Pacific Ocean - ETNP201406SV205 (SPAdes) (version 2) | ecosystem: Environmental > Aquatic > Marine > Oceanic ...
GGTGTTGGTGTTGGTGTTGTTTTTATTGCTCCTCGCCGTCTCGCGCGATTAATGTTTTTTTTGTGTTTAAGACTCGTCCTTATTAAAGCTTTTTTGGACCGATCCTCTTTTTTTGTGTGTATCTTAATATAAACCCTAACGGTGGAAAAAAAAGGTGGAAAAGTTTGAAACGTTTCGTTTTCGCTAACGTTGGAAACGTTGGAAACGTGGAAACGTCGTTTTCGTAGCATAGTGGTTAGTGCGTCTCGTTTACACCGAGAAGATCATGAGTTCAAATCTCATCGAGAACACTTTTTTTTGCGAATTTGAACGACGGTGTTCGGACACGCGCAGCGCGGCGATTTCCTGAACCGGTTTGAGCGTACTCCGCGCGTCAACAATGTGAGTTGATGTCTATTTTTTTTATTGGTCTACTTTTGTAAGACTACACGTATTTTTTAAGATTTGAAAGTACATACTAGAAGAAGTCTGTGATTGAATTTTGTGATTCTTAATAACTTCTTAGACAAAAACAGTTATAATAACTAAAGAGAGTTAGTGCGGCGATTTGATGATTCGAAATAACATGCCGCCGCATTGAAATTATGTACGATTAAAAATAAGCATACAACCGTGAGGAGTAACATTAAGTTGTGAAATCAAATGCATCGTAGGTTGAACTCCCGTCCTCGTCCAACAAGTTCAACTGCCTCAAGCGTCGCTCCTGGTAATACTCTAAACGATCGACGGATGCACGTATGGTTTCGAAATATCGCAACGTGTTCCTTAGAGCTTTTTTTTCGCCCAACAAGACTCGGATGGAGAGTAACTTTTCGTCGGAAATGTCCGGGTTTGATAGCATGTCTTCGTCCTGTTCGATGCTCGTTTCGTATTGCGACAACGCATCTTTGCATCCAGAAATCATCGTTTCGCACGCATTCGTTTCGTTTTCTTCCGAGATGGGTTCAGAAATCAATTCCCACGCGTTGTTTCGAAACAAAGCTTCTAACAAAAACGCGTCCGAGCCTTGGATGTTTAACAATCTGCTGAAAATGCGCAAGTTTGGATCTGGATCTTCGTACGCTTTCAAGAAAAATGTCGGATCGTCGCCGCCACCTATGATTTGTTGGCTCAAGTCACAAATGTCGATTTTATCGTCTCTGTTCACGTCGTTTTCTGGAATACCTATTCGTAACTCGTAGCCACCGTTTCTTTCCAACGGGTCCACGAACCCGTAATCGACGCAGGTTTTGCCATCCAAAGGACGCTCCTCGAAATTGATGGAGGCATAGTAATCCATAAAAATTTCTTCGCCCGGTTGAATGGTATCTTTTTGCGCTCGAAACGAGGCGAATTTGGCGTTATTCTTGTTATTCTCGTTGCTACTGGTGCTAGTGTTGTTACTACTGCTACTTCCACCGAATAAGTTTGTGATCGCTGTCATAGGTGAATCCGTCATACCCGCCTCGTAGACTTGCCAGTCAGGTTTCTTCTTACCACCAAAATCACTCTCCGAATATCTCGTCTTGTGGTTTAGCATGTCCAAACCGGGAACTAACCTAACTTCCGATCCGTCCCGCATGGGCTGTTGCGCTCGTGACCGCAATACGCCAAATGCCCACATGAACATGTCTTCTGGTATACCGTCTCTGCTTAAATTCAACGACTCGTACGTCCCTCGAACGTACGAGTCGTACCCAGACGCTTCGTCGAGCAGTTGCGACCCGGCGATTTGGTTCACATCCTCCGTCGACCAAAACAACGGCGACTCTAACAACGTTGCTTCACGTAAATAACTCAAATACGGCTCGAAAAACGATCCTTCACCTTTCTCGACTTCGCATACCAAAAATACGGAAAGTTCCACCCACTCGGGCACATCTACGCCTTCCGCCTCCAACCGCTTCAAAATCTTCCCACACTTCCCAGCGGTATCTTCTCTCGCTTTATCCGCGGTCATCCACACCGAATCGCCTACTTTCAATATCAAGTCGTCCTTTTTAATTGCCATGTCATTAGTATCGGCAGTACTTGTACGACGACTAAAGATGCCGCACGTATTTTTACGAACCAAAACTTCCACGTTGTTATCTTCGTCATCGCTCGCAGAGCTGAACCCAAACTCGCACTTTTCGTTCATCTCCGAACCGTTTTCTCGAAGCCATCTATCCAGATTTGATAATTTTTCCATCAATTTGCTTTTCTCGATGTATTTATTCGCATTGGTATTCGCGTCAGCGCTCGCTGAAGGAATACTAAAACGAATCGTCGTCATCTTTGCCTGTCGATGACTGCTCTTTCTCGTCACGTTCATTTTCATCTTCGCCGTTCTCGAAGAAAAGGAAGACGACGACGACGACGAAGCGTTCAACGACCCTCGAGAGCAGAGAAGAGAAGGGGACATTTTGGTGAAAGGCGCGATGCTGTTGTTGTTGCTCTCGACTCGATCGAAAAGGAGGAGTTTACTACGAAGTATTATTTACCACTGACGACTGAGGATGGGATGATTATTATTTTATGTCGACAGAAAACTCTCCATTTTTATCTCTCCATCTTTCCTAGTAGTCTTTCGTCTTTTCTCTCTCACAAAAAAAAAATCCCAAATTACGACCACTATACTAAACTTTTAAATCGGGCATCGCATCACGACGAGGACGACGAGAACGACGACGACGACGATATGTCGGCGTATTTCGCCGAGAAAAAGAAGAGGAACGACGAGAGGCGTAGATATTTTTCCAACGTCGACGATCTCGATCGCACGGAAAAGGAGGAAGAAGAAGAAGAAACAGAAATAGAAACAGATTTTAGTCGTCGCGGTGATGAAAAAATTCAACACGACGATTCGACGCGGGTGGGAAGAAGACAACGAGAGGAACAGTCCTCTCGCGCCTCTTTTTCTTCTTCTTCTTGTTCTTCTTCTTTTCCTCGAGTGAAGGAGATTCTCTGGGACGCGTCTTCGTACGAGTATTCGCCACGCGGAGAGGAGAAGACGACGAAGGAAACGACGGTGGTCTGGTCCAGCGACGTCGGACCCCCGACGATATTTCAATTTAGAGACGACGCAGGAAATACAAACAAGACGCTGGCAAACAGTATTGTCGAAAAATCAAAATCAAAGTCCCCTGCGTTTCTCTACGCGAGATATGAAAGTAACGAGAATAGCAGTGGTGGTAACAACAATAACGATAGTTTTGGCATAGTGACGATTAGTAGTACCAGCAGCAGAATCAATAACGAAAGACGCGTACCGATGGACATCTCGTTCCGCCGCCGAGGAAGCCATGGAACATCATTAGTAGCACCGAAAGAACGGAGGAGATATGAGAAAATTGCAACACTATTAGCATGGGGGGAGAGTCTTACGAGCGTGAAAGAGTTATTTTACGCGAAGTGCGACGCAATGCCTTTAACGATTAATAATAATACCGGCAGCGGCGAGGAGGAAGAAGACAAAGACGAGCCGTTGACGCCACTGGACATGTGGCCAATGCGAATAGGCGCCGTCATTGAAGAGTGCGACGGTGTGAAAAATAAGAAAATATCACCGTTGTGGAAAGTACATCTCACTATAGCTCTGGAGATGCCTTCATGCGCTTTCCGCTTCGCGCCGATACGGCCGTTGCGCGTCTCCAGGGAATTTTCAACATCCGCACGTGTTATTTCCTCGTTGTTCGATGACGAACATTTGAACGTTCAAAGGAAAAGTGCAACAAAGAATTCTTCCTCTTTACCATCGACAATGACGAAAACTACGACGGGATTTCTCACGCTCGATCGAGCTCGCCGGTTATGCTTTCTCAAAACAAACTCATCGAAAGTGTACAACTCTGAAACGCCTTTGGTTGGTCTTTGGGTCCATCGTTCCGACGACACTCATCGTAGTAGCAATGTTTTGCAATCGAGCGAAGTGTGGGCAGCATGTTTGCGGTACGCCTCGAATTCTGTCCTGCGGAAAGTTTCTCAAAACGGCAGTTTTCTAGTCTGCATTGTGAATGGTAAAAGAATAGATGACGATAAAGATTATGACACAAGGAATACTCTGGCGCCTCGGCTCGAGTGTTACGATTGCGTCGCCACGCAAGGTAAAGAAGCTTTCGTGCCACATCAAATTAATGTCACTTTAAGCACAAATACCGACGATGCTACCTCAGCCGATGCGTTTGTTCTCGGTTCGGTGAAAGAAATCGATCGCACCTCGATCGCTTTTGAGTCTGATCGCAACAACAATAGCGTTGGCAAAGATGGTGGAGAGAAGAAGAACGTCGAAGACGACTATGACTACGACGACGATGACAACGAGGGGGAGGGCGATGAAAACGATGAAATTATTGGGCACAGTGGTAGAAATTTCCAGCACCTTTCCGAAAGTACTCAACACCGTCATCTCGAAATGATGACAAAAAATATGTCGGAAGCAGAAAAGGAGGTGGCAGCTTTAGAAAATATGCTTCAAAAGCGACATCGGCGTGGCGGGTTGAGTAGTCCATTGGTTAGAGATACCTCTGTATCAACTGGAAACTTCTCGCCTCGCTCGTTGGCGGCTGATTTGGTGAAACGCGCTGAGCGTTCGTTTGCGAATAACCGAAGAGGTATAAAGACAACGACACGTGAGGATACAAATAATGGGTGTAACTCATCGAATACTGCCGCAGATAAAGTCTTGCGCGAACGTCTTCGCCTCGTTCGCTTCGTCGTCGAAGATCAACTCGAAAGTGTTGGTGGCGAATTCGGAGGAGGAGGAAAAGATGATAATGATGCGACAGGAATCGGCACTAATAATAATAATAATAATAATAGTAATAATAACTACCGTCACGAGTACAGAGGCGACGAAGACGACGATAGCGACGATGCAGACGCGCACATTCTTCGCAAGTACACCTCTTCCGTTAATGGATTTTAGTTTTAGTAGAGGATTGATTAGCAGTTTTAGCGCAATACTACGTACTCTGCGGTTGGTAAAATCGACTCTTCAGAAATCATACTTTTTTTTGACGACCATGTTTAAGGACTCGTGTCTTCTGGTCAAAAAAAAGAATTTTAATGGCCAGCAAGCAAGCAGTGTCTGACGTTTCGTCTCCAAAAAATCCCGCGCGCAACAAAGCGAGCTTTCTTTTAGTCAGCCCTTTATCGCGCTTTGCTCAACAAAGCATTTTACAAATAGCACAAGCACTAGTCTCGCATAGTTCTTGAACGTTTAGGACGTGTTCTTCGAAAAGGAATACGCATTTAATCGCGTTTAAGTCAATAGACGGTAGGAATTTGAACTGCCGAGCGTGTTCAAACACAGAGGCTGGCCGATCTTTTCTCGTCAAGGACTTACTTCTCTTGACGACGAACAAAAGGGAGAGGCGCACGAAAAGAGAGGAATTGAGCGCGATCAATCGCTCGCTCGCTCGCTCTTTCTGTCTCATTCTCGAAGGAGAAGAGATCTCTGATCCACTACCGATAGAAATATATACGTAGGAAGAAGGTACGCGTATCGTCGTGGATCCTATCATTATTGATCGCAAACGTCTATATAATCATTCGTCAAGCGCGCTGATGATCTTTATTGTTGCTCACGCCGTTTAAACGTTCTCTCTTTCTCTCCTCAGACTCAAAAACAGATCAGCAAATTAAAAGCCGATCGATCTTCTCATCAGTAGCTTTCCGTATATAGAACTTGTTTTAGGCGACGACGACGACGAAAAAGATGCAAGCATCATCGAATCGTCGCGCGATGAATAGCAACAATGTTAGCAAGAAAACGACGACGATGTCGTCGTTGTTCTTTAGCAAAAAGAAGGCGTTGTATTTTTACTTCGCGCTCATCGCCTTGTGCTCGTCAATTGCATTCGGAGTGAGCGGTGCGCCGTCACAAAAGGCGCATCGTTACAGTTCGGATGATTTGACTCGCGAAGGCTTTTCGGACGCTACGAGAGCTGACAATCGTGAGTCTCTCAGCACTGACTTACCCCGCGTCGAAGATTTTGGCAGCGGAGAGGAATCCTTCTCCTCAGAGACGTCTGACGGAGACGTGCACGTCGTCTCGTCTGACGATGTCAAGGTTGTGAGAAGAGGTGCTGGCTCGAGAACGCTTAATGAATTCACGGAAGACGGTCATTTTATCAGTCCGTTGTCTCCCGAAGTTATTGGGTGGGAAGAGGACGCAGTCGACGAAGCGTTGGCGTTTTATTCTCCTCAATTTTACGAGGCGTTTTATTCGTTTTACGACTTTTACTCGTTCTACGACTTTTATGATTTCTATGATCAAAAAGTCGACGCCGAGTTTAAAGAGTTCACCGGCCCAGACGGAGGCATTTTGCAGCTTTGCGAAATTGCGGTTTCTCCTGCGATTGGTTCAGATAAAGGAGGCACAAAAGTCTCGGTTATGCTGTCCGGGCACGTCGCGCGGGACCACAACTCGTTTTACTGTAAGTTTGGTGATCAACCAGTCGAAGCTATGAGCGCCCAAATCATGGAAGAATCCGGCGTCTTGGTTATTGTTTGCGAAGCACCGCCTATGGAAGACGATGAGGACGTGACCTTGCGCATTTCGTTGGATGGATCTCTGTATTCCGTCAACGGAGCGCAGTTTCATTACCACTCGAAGATGAGCGTCGCGGACGTCAAACCTTCTGCGCCTAAAGTTTCCGCCGAAGGGGGTACTGCCATTCGTTTCACTTTGGGCGACTACATGTTTGGTCCAGGTTTCGACCCCAGCTCTGTCACGGTGCCTTCGGCGTGCTACTTTGGTTCCATGAGAGTAGATGGAGAGTTTGACGCCATGAAATCCCAGTTGACGTGCCTCGCGCCGTCTTTGAAACAAATTACAAAGACGTCGTCTAGTGCCAACGTGGAACTTCGAATTTCCTTGGATGGGCAAATCTTCTCGGATGAGACTGTCATGGTCCGCTACGGCTCCGGAAAATCATCGTTGAGTACGATCACGGCGCCGAAGCAGTTCAATAACTGGTTCGATATCATGCAATTTGACTATCTTCCATTTCACCCGGAATATTGCGTGTTCTTCGAAAATGGCGATTTTGCATCCTTGGCTGGTATTGCGGTCACTCCCGGCGTAATTGAACCTCCATTTTACTCTGGAACGTTTGAATACTTTGTGTTGTTGACCGTTGATGACTTACCAGACATGAGAGTCGCGTTGACTCCAGTCGCGACCCAACCAGACGCGACCATTCGCGTCGGTGGATTATACGGGAAGCAAGTGAGATCTGGCGACACTTTTCGAATTGGCGTCAGACTCGGCGAGAACAAAGTGCTGATTGTCGTCACCTCTCCAAACGGGCTGTCCACTCGCACGTACATTGTTACGGTGTACGTGTTGATGGACGAAGAGGAGGGCGCCTCACTCGGCGATATTCAACTCGATCGCGGCGAGCTCGAACCCTCGTTTATGCCGGATGTCTTCAAGTATTCGACTTTCTTGGATTCTACGAACCACAGAATTGGTATTACTCCGCACTCGCTCTCTGGAAATGACGTCAAGATGTGTAGAATCACGACTGGTTCCTCTGAAGAGATGAAGCGAATGTGGGCGAGAAAACGCATTCGTAAAAACTTTTACGATAACGCGTTCGCTTGCGAAACTGTAAACTCTGGAGAGAAAGGCTACATGCGACTCGAAGATGGATTCAATTTGATTCAAATTCGTGCGAAGGATGGCCGAAATACCGCGGTCTACGAACTCCTTGCATATAAAGAGCCAGGACATGACGACAGTTTCTCTTGCGACGGCTTCGCCGAAGCTGGTCTTACCGACACCATCACTCATTCTTTGAGCGTCGATATTGATTACTCGTTGTTTAGTGATCCCACGACACAATTTTACTCAAATTTCTTGGCAGATTTGATTGACGTTTTGACGTGTAACGCGCAGTTATATCTCGGCGATGCATCAGTTACTTCAGCATCCTTTACGATTAATTCCGTAACGGCTGGTCGCAGCGGATACACCGATATTTCTGTTACGTTCTCTGCGCCCATCGGAGCTTTAACTTCGTCCTATAGAAGTCAAGCGCGCGAAAACGTGCAAATATTCTTTTCCAACTGCGCTTCAGTTTCAGTCATGAATCTTCAAGCGTACGACTGGTCGACGAATTCCATCTCTATTTCTTGTGAAGAAGGAACGGGAAAAGTTATTCCTCTCGATCCGTACAATGCGTTTGCGTTGCCGGATATTCAGGTCAAGGAAGGCTCGCTCGGTTATGCTACGGCGGATACCCGAGAAAGCACGGCTGGTCGTTGTCAAGGTGGTCCGGAACGCTTTGGCGTCCTTCTCAATCGCACGTCTGGAACAACGGGTTGCGGGATGTGGGAGCGACCGGTTGGAACGATTTTGAACAAGCCAGTTTCGAGCACCGGTTTCGCAGAGTTTTACATGGGAGGTTCCGATGCGTGTTCTGGAGATGTTGGCTTTGATTTCGCGACGCCAATTTACAAAGCAATTGCAAACCCGGCGTCTTCGATCCAAACGGTAATGAAGAATCCGTCCCTTTATAAATTAGGGCCGGGGGCCACAGTGTGGTACAGACTTTCCGACGCCGATGGTCGAAGTCAAGTTCAACTCAGCGGTTTAACTGTTTCTATGACTTTGAACTTGAATGGTGCGACGACAAAGGGCGAGTGCGAAACTCCAAGTGCTACAACCGGTGCTGGTATTTGCAGAGTGGACGCGATTTCAGAATGGTTTTCCACTACAAACGAGCAAGTTGGGCAAGCAACGATTTCCTTTCAATACGATTCAGTTACGTACGGGGCGAGTCTTACTGAACAGTTCACTTTGAAGAAACACTACGAACACGATGCGGTTTCTGAACCTACCATTATTTTGGAAGCCCCGAAATTTCCGGTCTTTGAAGGAGAAGAAAGTGTTGTTGAAGTTTTCGTCAACACGGGAGATTACGGCTTGTATGCTGGAGATTTTGAAATTTTGTTCAGCGATGCTGGAAACGGAGAGCAGTGGGCTGACTCAACGTTCGAATATGTTGGATTCACGTCGAGCGGTATTTGGGAAGCGAAGGCGAGCGAATCCATTCCGGGTTACCTCATCTCGGTTGTCTTTTTATCCCCTTCGACGAATGTTCTCGAAGAAGAGACGAAGGGTACAAAATTGAAGATTGGAGAAATTACGTTCAGGCAAAAAATCACGTCGTACACTAGTACTTACGGTACTTACGCGTGCGCTACTGGAAGCTCATGGTCTGACTGCAACCAAGGTTTGTTATCAGCCACCGTTAGGCAGATGGCGAACTGGGGCTTGCGCACTTATGTTCCAACGGGAACTGCGAGCGTTGTGAATTCATACTCTCGCAGCGCCCCTTCGGGTGGCTTAGAGCCTGGGTTGGTAAGTTCTTTAAGGCAAATAAAGATGTATTCAGCAATTGGTCAATCTGATTTGGTGAATGCGTACCCCATCACTTCTGAAGGAACGTCCACGAGCATTTTCACTTACGTTGTTTTGTCTTCACCGAGCACCTCGGATGTTGTCACTCAACCGAGTTCGTGCTCGAGCAGCGCGGCCTCCTCAAATGCATTCACCATTACGGTCAGCTCAACGGGTTGCGATATTGTCGTTGACGAAACGCACACGGGTCATGGTAACTTTTCGATCACCACGACTAGTGGAAGTATGAGTTCTACTACCTCGCTCAATGTGTACTATCCGATTGATTCTGAAATTGTCGTCACCGATGCTGTGTTGAACCCGATCAAGTTACCATCAAAAACAAATGTGATTGAAATCTACAATGCGACGTCTAACACGACGTCTTACGAGACTTCAATAACATATCCATCGTGCTCGGGTACTAAACTTTGGCAATACGCAGATATTAAGGCGTATGTGACATTTGGTGGCGATAACTTGGAATCAATTTACAATAACGATGTCACCTGTTACACCTCTTTCCAAGTGGACGATTCCATCGCGGAAGCTGATTTAGTTTCGCTCTCTAGGACACGTATTACGGTAAACGAGACGTATGCATCGACAATACAAGAAGTTACAGAAACGATGGAAGTTTATGACGAAATGACGAATACTACGTCTACCAAAACGATCAGCGCGTACCCAACAGTTGGGAACGTTACTATTTCGTTTGCGAGCCCGGCTATCCCAAGCATTTTGGATGCTACGGCAACCGTTACTGTGAGCGCTGTGGACGATTATGTCAATGTCACCCAGTTGCTCGGTGCTGTCGTCACCGGCACAGAACTCCTGAGCACTCCTGCTGGGATTGCCATTGGAGCTGATTCGGAAGTAGTCGCGAGTGTCGAGCTTAAGCACAACTTCAAAAATGAATTAGATCAGGGTCAAATATGGGTTTGGGCGCATTTCACGGATGGCTCGACAAGGTATATCAGAAACGATGATGGTTTGGAAATTTCTGTTGCGGTGAACTCAACCGGTGACTTAGCCGTTACCAAAAATGTCAACGGTACCTCGGACTTCCAATTAACAGTTCCATTGAAAGCAACTTCTGTCGATTCTCTCGTAGATGGATCGTTATTAAACCCCACGTGGACTCCAAAGGACTGCGAAACTCCATACAATGTCCCCGGAATTATTCCGACTTTGGTTGACCTCGCTGTGCCTGTTTCTGCAGAATTTACAGCAAGCACGAACAGAATCACACGACTAGGAGACGGCGCGAGTGAGCAACCTATTGCAATTCCTGTTACGGCCGAATTAACATACACGATTAACTACGACGATGGATCCTCAAAGAATTTTATTCTCGACGATCGCGCGAATTTTACCATTTCGACGGGCGAAGACTTGGCCGATGTGGTCGACGGTGTCGTCGTACCTAAAACTGATGCCGACGGAGTCGGAACGATCACGATCACGGCGTCGTTGCCTGAGTATGCTCCAGAACTTGGAACTGCGTCGGTATCCATGACTTTGGTCATTCTCAAGGATGTTGATATTATCACGAACCCATATCCAACTTATTCTGGCTCGTCGTCATATGAAACGACGACGCTTCACAAAGTTGCGTGCACCGATTACTACCAAAGTATCGAGGCTACTTTAACCGCAACCTTGTCGGATGGGTCCGTGTATGACATTTCGAAGTATGGCAGCTACGATACTTCCGACGCATCTGTTGGTACCGTGTATGGAGCCGATAGGACGGCTGGCGGTGCAGGCGTTGGAGCCAACTTTGCTCGCGGGATCTCGTCAGGTACGTTTGCTATGACGTCAAGTTTTGGAAGTGGTGAAAAAGCTTTTGCGGTTTCTCAAACGATTACAGTCACAGATACTCGTATCAGTGTCACCTCTATTTCACACGTCACACAATGGGATTCCGGAAATTCGTTTGTCGGTTACTATGCGGCCTCGAAAGAAGTCCGATTGAAGGTCGTCTTCAGCGATGGGACCATGTTTGAAGACATTTTAGACTCGGACATTCCTGTTTCTACTCTCGTCGAGATTACCTCGAGTCAGGACGATGCGATCAAAGCGGTGGCATCATTCGTTGAGTTGAAGGCAAATTACTACAAGGCTGTCACCCTGACTGCATCGAGTATTTGCTCTGCGACGCTCAACACAAACAATGAGCATCCAACTATCACAGGAACCGATGAAGTGTATGCGAATCTTTTAGCAGACAAGAACGATGTTGATATCGGTGCGAACAATGGTATTCCGTTGCCGCCTAAATCCGCAGGCGAGTTGTTTGAAGTTGCTGTCAGAATCAATACAGACGACGAAATCCTCGTTGGTGCTCAGCTGAGCGTTAACTTTGACGACACTTACATCAAAGCCGTAAGTGCCGTCGTAGGCAGCGACTGGCCGTCCTACTTTCAAGAGACGATTAATTATCCTTCAACGTCCGCTTCAATTCTTATTTCTAACGCAGAGTCCACTGTTAAAGGTACTGCGATTGAAGTAGCAGTTATCACGTTTGAGGTCGTCACAGATCAAGCAGTCGTCACTGAATTGACAGTCGATGTGCGGTCCTTGATTCACAAATCTGAGTCCGACACAACTTCTGAAGTTCCGTTTGCGTCTCCGCGAAGTAAGACCCAAATTTCCTTGAACTCTGCGTCCCGTCGACGAACATTGCTTTCCAACGTATCGCGTCGTAAAATGCTTCAAACTGATGGCGATTGCGTTTCGATGAATGTCAGCGCAGTTGTAAAGGGGAAAATTGGTGTTGATTGCTATCCGCGTGTTTTTGGAGATGTGAACGGCGATTGTCTGTTCAACTTGGATGATGCTATTATAATTGAATACCACTTGTTGGGACAAACTGTCAATGGCATTGATTATAAAGATCTCTCCATCTTTTCCCAGTGGCAGCTCATGCAAATGGACGCTACTTTGAACTACCTCGATCCAGATTATGACCGAGAAGCGGGTGGCTGTAAGTTGTGGAAAGGTGAGCACTCTACCAAAATCTGTCCTACGGCTGTGGACGGTTCGTACCTAAAGAAGGCAACTGGGGTGTACAAATTCCTAGGCATGTTCTCGACGTTCGAAATTGTCACTCCGAAATTGAGTAACGAATACTCGCCTTTGAAAGTGACGGCGAGAGTGTATGACCCTATCTTTGACCCTTTCAACATTACTGGTTTGAATTGGGGTTCTCATTGCCCAAATGGCTTGCCATCAAACTCTCGTACGGTTGTCCGTGAATTGGATAACAGTTTTCTTGGTGACAAAACGTATTATGCGTATCAGCCTGCGTATGGTGATGAGAGTCACGGAGACTCGTACTCTAAAGTTTTCATTGAGTATGGACGTACAGATGGCCGCGTATTTAATAACTCTGACATGACCTTCGTTTATGGTGAACGTTGGGGAACATTGTATAATCAAACTTTGGATGAATCGACGATGAAAAATAACGTCATCGCGAAAGCCTCGCAAACGAATATTGGGACTTACGTCGTTGAAACGATAGGGAACGAGGAGAACAACTACGCATTTAACTTTGAATGGAACGAAGATGATCCCACGGAGAGTGTTGCTGGCGTAACGATAATCATTCAAAACTATGCCGCGGACGGCTCTGACCTTGGGACGCACTATCCGTTCTATGGTACCTCAGAGTATCCATACAACGTGTCTGGTTACGAGTTTGATCCCATTGCTCCGATCTCGATTAGACCAACTGGAGATGTTCTTGTACTCGCGGATTTCGAAGTTGCTTTGATGACAACTGCGGGCTCCCCTGGATTACCATCAGGAACGACGAAGCAAAATGAGCCGAAAGGATATTATTCCAGAGACTTCTTTGCCTTCAACAACAAGGCACCAGGATCTACTGGTAGCTTGAAATTGACAGTCGGTAGCGACGATGCGTGCTCTACTGAAAGTGTAACAAGTATTACCGGTCAAGTCTCTGGCGAATACACCACTGCACGAGCAAGAGCAACTGAAATGTCTGTCATTCTGAAGAACCCTACGGTTGAAATAGGTGAACCTATTTTACGATTGCGCTACCAATTGCGCGATGCCAACGGGCGTCCGCAGATTTTGACGTCTGGTATTTCGGTCACATTCAAACTCACGTCTCCGGATGGGTCCGAGGAGGTTTTGAGTGCTTGCGGTCTGCCCAGTGCCATTTCAGGTGGTGGCGACTGCGCGACCACGATCAGCTCCGAGTGGTTTCCAGCGTCAGATTCGAGCTTGTGGACCTCCACCGTGACTTTTGGCATTGAAATGGTGCTGAAATATTCAGACGAAATTGTTGCGACTTTTCAATCCTCAGGTAGTTTGGTAAAACCGCCGTCTACTGATGACCATCAAGTCACCATGGTGAACAACCCACACGTTTACATGCAATTGAGATACTCACCAGTGTACGCTGGAAGAGTAGAGACTTTTGATTTATACGCTGCCACTGATTCACAAGCATTGATTTCGTACATGGTTACTTTAGAGTGGAACACCACCTATTTGTCATACAACTACTTCAGCGTGAATTCAGAATTATTCAGCGCGTCTCCTATTGTCCAGCCAGTTGGAGTGAACTCAATTCGTATTGTTTCTGTTGGATTGAACGTATCAAGATCGTTCGCCGATACGAGTGGTTCTGCAGTTTACTTGGGGACGGTAGGATTTATTGTCGCTGCCAACGCTCCCATTGGAAAAGCGGAAAAGCCGTTATGGGGTACTACGAACGCTCTCGTCAACGAGGGTACTCGTGAATACGTTGTGGATGAAGAAATGCAATTTGATCACTTGTATGGAACGTCCACATCTGGTTCTCTTTTGGTTGGTGAAAAGACACGCACAGGTGTCTACGCCTACATGGATCAAGCAGAAATTCTCAATACTGCTTACTTGACCGGCACAACGCAAGAACACTTCCTTACTGTCATGAATGTTTGGAACGTTGGTTCCGATACCCAAGTTACTGAAACTGTAGATTGCGGTTCCAGTGCATCCTTTGCAGCGCAAGCCATTGATTCAACTGGTGGCTGCTCCATCTTGATTTTGCCAGGCTCTTCTGACGGGTACAAAAATATTCAAGTCTCCGCGAATGTCGGGGACCACTCTGCAACGGTTCCCATGACGGTTTGGTTTCCACTTGATGTGGAAATAATTGTAGCTCAACCAGTTTTGCACCCTGTTGCTGGTGTTTGTGCTGTCTGCAGCACCCTGCCCCAAGATACAGATTGTGCCACTCCGTTTTATCAAACGTCGTCGATTCGTACTCTTGTCACATATGGAGGTCAATTCCTGGACTCTGTTTCTGATGTAGATGTAACGTGCTCCGTCGCGTATGAGTCGTCGAGATCTGAAGTTGCCACAATTGCTGGAGCGACCTTGACCGGGCAGAATCCAGGCTCAAGTATTATCACACTTTCTAATTCTAGATCGTCTGCTTACGCTGAAGTCACAGTTGACTCAACTGAAGTTAGCGTGGCAAACTTGGAAGCGTTGCTCCCGAACTTGGCGCAATGGTCAGCTATCACGGCTCCAGAAGCCCAAATTGACTACAGCGTCAACGTTAAAGCAACTTTGGAGCAGTCTCTCACGGCTGCTGGCGAAGGTGGTCCGTTATATTTTATGGCCACTTTCAGCGATGATTCTACACAATATCTCACCAAGGACGTGGGTATTAATGCCAGTATTTCCACTGCTGATTGCTATGATAACGATGGTGTGGTAACAAGCTGCGCTAATTCCATGAAAATTGTGACGGAGCAGGATGTCATTAACGCTTATGTCGCTCCAAATGCAGTCAGTATCTCGACTGAATCTGTAATAACTGCACAGTGGGCTAATATTTGCAATAAACAAGTGATTTATTCTGGTGTCGGGAACGTGACGATTTCATTGTCACCGGTTTCGGCTATCTTTGTCAATGCCGATACTAGATACATCACGGATTCTTCGTCCAATGCGAAAGATCCACCATCAAGCATTGCGACTTCCATTCAACTTTCTGTTGCTGTAAGATACGAAGATGGAAGTGTTGTGGACTTCACCAATGATGCGGACAGACCGCCATCATTCATTGTTTCTATGGGTGATGATATTGCACAGGTTTCATCTACTGGTGAAGTCACCGTCTTACCAGATGGTCCCAAACAAGGGATGTTTCAAGTTCGCGTGACCATCCCAGGATATACGGAAGCGGAAGGTGTGCTTGGCTCTGCAACTTTTTTCGCGATTGATATCGCTGATGGTGGTTTTCAGACAGAGCTTGCACCATGGCCGAC
>Ga0208277_1001130_pt1 | contig 15659 bp, 10 predicted proteins | sample ETNtaG_5_FD_185782 | JGI IMG/M metagenome (GOLD analysis project Ga0208277, IMG submission 185782) | Marine microbial and viral communities from oxygen minimum zone, Eastern Pacific Ocean - ETNP201406SV205 (SPAdes) (version 2) | ecosystem: Environmental > Aquatic > Marine > Oceanic ...
GGCGGCTCGTTGCCAGACGTTTACTGGCCGCTGCGTGACTCCTCGGATTTGCGAGACTCGAGGGTACTGTGCGAGGCGTTGAGAACGCTCTCGACGTCTCTGCGTTTGTACACGCTTCGATTGTCACCGCTCACGCGGTTTAGGTATTGGATAGCTGCGAAGATACCCACTTTCAACAGAGGGTACGGCGTCGAGACGTATCTCGCCCGCGAGATTGAACGCGGTTCGTTTTCGACCCGCCGACCACGCGAGGCGTCGGCTTTGTTTATTCCTGTGAGACCGTATTTGCAACGTATTCTCACGATCGAAGCCTATGCTCCGCGCGACCCGATCAAGGGCACGAACAATAACGACGTCGTACGGCAGGCTGTGCGAGAAAACATAGCGCGCGACATCAACAAGTCGAAGGCGCGAGACGCGAAGGCTTGGAATTCAAAGCCTCCTTGCAAGAGAGTCGTCATCACGAACGTGGACATTGGATTGTCCGTGTTCGACGAGAGTGACCCGGACGTTCGAAACGACGCCGTGGTCATCACCGGGAATTCCGAGCTTCCAGTCGCGCCAGAAAACGTAACGGATGAGCTGCGTCAACGAAACGCTATTCAAGCCGGCTATGACGCGTCGCGGCACGTGGCGATATTTTTTGGCATGTCCGAACACCTGCCTCGGGAAGCAGTACGTATGGGCGCGTGGAATTTGGAAACGAAACGTGACATCGAGCTGTCGTTTAGGGGATCGTTGTATCGCGGAGGAGTGCGGAAACTGCTCATGCCAGACTTGGTTGCATTGAGCGAAGGACGCGCGTGGGATCTCAAAGCGAACGGTCAAGAGAAGCCTCGTGATTACATGCGCTTACTGTTGAACAGTAAATATTCGCTGTACATGTACGGTGATCGCGTGCACACGTCGCGTTTGTACGACGTCATGACTTTCGGAGCCGTGCCGGTGATAATCGCGGACCAATACGACTTGCCATTCTCTTGGTTACTCGATTGGAGCAAGTTTTCGGTGCGAGTTCGTGAGAGCGACGTAAAAAGTTTGCCGCGCATTCTAGAGAGCGCAGACTACGACTCTTTGAGACGGGAGTTGAAAAAGGTGAGCCCATTTTTTCAGTACCATCAATCTGGCGCCGTGTTCGGCGACGCGTTTTATCTCACGATGCTTGGCGTAAAACGACACCTCGACAAGTGTAAAGAATGAATGGCGCGTGCTTTTGTGCGAACGCTCGCGGAGATTAGACGGGCGTTATAGATTAACATAGGCATTCAATTGAAGTTGTAAGATGAATACTGTAACTTCAAAGTCAAAAATACCGAAACTCCGTTTTGGGGTATATATGTGGAACGGAAGGCCACCACCAGCTCAGACTGGGCGACGTCAATTCCGCGCGCGCGCGTTCCTCGGAGACCGTGCGCGGTGGCGTCGAGGGAAACGGTCCGAGACCATCGAGAAAGAAGTTCTGGTCCACGCCCGAGCGCACGTCCCCGCGCGCGCTCGATCGTCTAGCGCGTCGTCGATCGTCCGGCGATTGGGTGTTCACGAACGAACGACATGGAGGGCGCGGTGAACTTCTTGACGCGCTTGCTCGATCGTAGCACGTCCAAGGGGGACGTGAAGCCGGCGTCGTACGGAACGAACGATGAGGACACCCCGCGCGCACCGTCGACGTCGAACGATGCCGAATTTTATGGAGCGGCGAACGCGCGTAGCGACGAGCACGACGAGTTGGAGCAAACCGAGATGTTTCCATACGTGGAGAACGCGAAATACATGTTGATTTCGTGCGTCGTCTGGGCGCACGCTATTGAAGACTTTTTATCGACGTCCACCGCCGCGGACGCGGAGACGTGGAGCGTGCGAAGAACCAAACTCGAGGTACTGGAGCCACTTTTGCCTTGGCTGCGAGCGCTGTACTTCACGTTGTCTAGTTTTAGTATGCCTTTATTCACGGTTCTCGCCGGTTTCCAGAGTAAAACATGGTTAGAGATCGCTCGAGGGCACGATTCGAAAGCAGGTTTGATGTTGTCTCGCGTGCGAGGCTCGACGTCGACGCTGTTGAGTGCATGGGCCTTGTGGCAGGCGCTCTACGTGGCGGTGTCCTACTCGGACGTCAAGCCGTTGCAATGGTGGTCTCCCGTCGGCGTGACATGGTTTCTGCTCGCGTTATGGGTGTGGCGGAGTAGTGTTCTACTCATCGGTGCGTTCAGCGACGTCTTAGTGTCCGTGATTGTTTGTGCGGTGGCGATTTTGGTTGGCTTCACCGACACTCCAACCACCACCAACGGGTTGACGTTTTTGGATTGGCAACGCACGTGTACTTTTGCGCTTTATTTCTATGTAGGCTTAGTGTTGATGCGGCGCGAGCGGTTGAACGACGTGTTGGTACGAATGGAAGAGTCGAAAACGCCGTGGTTACGATACGTCGTCGGGGTCCTGGGTTTGGGGGCTGTCTTCGGTGGTTTCATGCTGTCAGACCATCTCGGCGAACCTTTCTCAGAGGTTCAAGACTGGTTGCTCGTGGCAAAACCTTATGGATTTACGAAGTGGTACGACCCCGTCGTGGACGCGCTTTTGCGCGTCTTACTCTACGTCAGCGTTGCCTTCGCTTCCGTGTCTTTCATGTGTTTGGTGCCGATACACAAACACTGGTTCACCGAGCTCGGATCTCGAACGATCGCGGCGTACCTGCTCCATCGCGTCTTCCTCACGGTGTACACCGATGTGGCGGCTAAATTCTGGGACGACGACGACATGGACGTCGCTTTAGAGATCACTCTGGGCGTCTTCGTCCTACCACTCATCGTCTCTCAGCTCTGCCTGACGCGCTTAGTCACGAAACTTTGCGCGCCTCTGTTATCGCCCGCGAGAAGAATCGGCGCGCTCGTCCCGACGATTTTCCACGTGCGGCCGAACGCGTACGCGCTGGACGAGGGCGTCGCCGACCAAGGATTCGTCGATTCTGTGGCGGAAGACACGGTCGAAACGCCTTTAGCACCGGACGATCGCGACGTAGCGCGACGGTGGCGTCCAGAATGAGACGCGTGTGTAACAATACTGATGAAAAGAGCGACCCCTCGCCTCCCTGTCCCGAAAACGCCATCGTCGCTCGCCCGCGACGTCAGTCCGCCGCTCGCGTCCGGTGGACGAAATCTCGCACGAAGTGCGACGAGACGAAGTCTCGCCGCTCGCCCGTCTTTCCGTCATGGGGACCGCGCGCGACCGCGCGCACGCGGATGGGTCCGCGAGCGCTCGCGAAGACCTTGACGCTGCGTTCGAGTCTTTCGTTTTTAGCAGAGGCGGCGCGCGCGCGATACGAAAGATTCTCATCGCCAACAATGGACGTACGTGATCGTTCGCGTCCTCTGGCTCTGATCGCTCGCGTCGGTCGGCTCGGCGTCCGCGCGCGCGATGCGAGTTTCTTGACGAGACGTCGTAACGCCTCGGGATTACGAACGAGGCAATCTTCGCTCGTATATCGCACGTCGCGTGGATTCATCACGTGGTCGCGTCGCGAACAACGAGTCCAAACGCGTGTACATGTTTTTCATCGACTGACGCATCGAAAACGCGTCTCGAATCGCGCAGTGGGAGCGGTGAAGGCGATTCGGTCGCTTCGCCTCTGGTCGTACGAAACGTTCAAGTCGCACGATGTTTTGCACCTTGTGTGCATGGCGACGCCGGAAGATGTCGCGGCGAACGCAGAGTACGTGTGATGTCGCCTCGCAAATGCGAAACGCCGCGAGTCGTCCCCATCGTTCGCGTGATGTCGCGTCGAGGCGGCGGATAAGAGACTGACGGGACTATTTTTTCGGCGCTGCGCTATACTTAGATACATTCGATTGGCGGATGAGTTCATAACGATCGATGGAGGAAGTAACAGGCACAATTACGCAAACGTAGATTTGATCGTGAAAATAGCGAGGCGATGCGGCGCCGATGCCGTTTGGCCAGGGTGGGGTCACGCCAGCGAGAATCCGCAGCTTCCTTCTCAACTCGCGTACCACGATATCGCTATTCTCGGACCTCCGGCTTCTGCGATGGACGCCGTCGGTGATAAGATATGCGCGAACATTTTAGCGCAGTCTTGCGACGTGAACGTCATTCCGTGGTCTGGAAGTGGACTGACGGTTCCAGGGACGTCCATACCCGAAGAGACTTTGAAGAGGGCGACGCTCACAAACGTGGAGGATGCAGAAAACGTGGTCGCAACGATCGGATTCCCCGTCATGATTAAGGCTTCGGAGGGCGGTGGTGGCAAGGGCATTCGCAAGGTGAACACCATCGAGGAGCTTCGCACTGGTTTCGAGCAAGTGAAAGCGGAAGTACCCGGTTCTCCTATTTTCATTCAAAAGCTCAGTACGGATTCGAGGCACCTGGAAGTTCAGATGGTGGCGGACGCGCACGGACAGGCGATCGCTCTGTATGGTCGCGATTGCTCGGTGCAACGCAGACATCAGAAAATAATCGAAGAAGGTCCGATCACCGTCGCGCCGAGAGAACTTTGCGAAGAGCTCGAGCGCGGCGCCGTTCGTCTCGCAAAAAAGGTGGGTTACTGTGGAGTCGGTACGGTTGAGTATTTATACAACATCAAAACGGGTGAGTACTCGTTCTTGGAGGTGAATCCACGATTGCAAGTCGAGCATCCTGTGACGGAACAGATTACGGGTGTGAATTTACCGTCGGTGCAGCTTCAGCTCGCCATGGGCATACCTCTGAATAAGATTCCCGATATTCGTCGGTTTTTCCGACAAGATGACGTTAATGGCGTATCGCCGATCGATTTCGACTGCACGAGACCGATTGATCCTCTTGGCCACTGCGTCGCCGGTCGAATCACGGCTGAGGATCCGGATAGCGGTTTCAAGCCGACGTCTGGGATGATTCACGAGTTACACTTTCGTTCTCTCCCCGGCGTTAACGGGTCCTTTTCGGTTGGCACGTCCGGTGGTGTTCATCAATACGCGGATTCACAGTTTGGTCACATCTTTTCTTTAAAGTCCACTCGGGAAGAGGCGATCACCTTGCTCGCTCACGCCTTGAGCGAGCTCAGCGTTCGCGGGGAAATTCATTGCAACAAGGCGTACCTGAGCGAGCTGTTGGAAAAGCCTAGATTTTTTAGCGATGAGCACGACACGGCGTGGTTGGATGGACTCATCGCCGAAAATGACCGGGCGCGTGCTTTACCAGAGCACGTCGTCGTCGCTTGCGGTGCGGTGTTGAAGTCGTCTATGCGTCACGAGAAGCTCGAGGCAGAGGTTGCGGCGTACCTCACTCGGGGAGTTCCGCCGGAAACGGGCATGACGAATCTCAGCGAACACAGTTTTGAGTTGATTTACAATGACTTCAAATATAGTTTGCGAGTGACGATGGGGAGTGAGACGTTGTTTTATCTTCACATCAATGGGCAACTCATCGAGGCGGAAGTGCTCGGTTTGCACGACGGCGGCTTGAACGTTCTTCTCGACGGTCGAGCGTACTTGGTTCACTCTGAAGAGTCCAAGATAGGCATGAGAATCCACGTTGATGGTCGACCGTTCTTCTTTCCGGATGACTTTGACGCCTCGAAGCTCATCGCACCTGGGCCTGGCAAGCTTCTGAAGTATCTCATTGCGGATGGAGAGCACGTCGAAGCGAATAAACCGTACTGTGAGATTGAAGTGATGAAGACGGTGATGCCATTGATTGCGACGAGTTCAGGCGTCATCAGCCATGTGGCGCGCATCGGTGCCATCTTAGAAGCGGGCGATGTCTTGTGTGACGTAGCCATCGAAGACACCGCGGGGGTTCGTCAATTCAAACCGTTCACCGGGGAGTTTACGAAAATGCTTTCGCGGTCTCTGACTGGCATGTTACCCGACGATTCTCCCTTGGCTCGATTCACTCGAACAAATGCAGGTGTTTTGCAGATAATGTCCGGTTACGACTATAACGGAGACCCCACCGAAATTTTATTCGACGTCCTCGGGACTCTTCCGTTGGTTGTGGACGACTTTATGGAATCCAGAGAAGCCGTCATTTCCCGGGCGCGGCCACAAGCGCGTCGTGAATTGCGTGAAATCGCCGAAGCCATGTCTGCTTCGATTGTGAACGACGTCAAGGAAGATAACACGACGGATGCGGTGTCCGCAGCGGTCTCTCGTATTCGTAATCTCATAGAAGAGTACGGCGCCGATTTCGCGCCGCTCGACGCGTTTTGCAAGCGCCATGATGGTGGCCTGAGCCAAAGTCAAGCTCGAGTGTTGACGAAATATTTAGAGCGATTTTTGGAGATAGAAGAGCCGTTTTCGAGCTGCGCGTCGACGGAAGATGCCATCATGCTTTTGAGAGAGCGCAATCGCAATGACATCTCCGTCGTCGCGAAATACGCGCATGCCAATGCTAAGCTCAAGCGTCGATCGGATCTCGTGCTGAAGATTCTCGAGCAAATCTCTATGTACGGTTTGATCGATATCCCGTCTTGTCACGCGGCGGTGGTGAGTTGCATGAACCTCACTGGACGTGATTACGAACTCGTATCTCAAACGGCGCGCGAGATCATCGTTCGCAAGCGAGAGATCACTCGCAAATCGAGACGCGAACGCATGGCGGCGGCATCGCGTTCGCGCGCCAATCTGTTGAGTCGAGATGAATCATTCTCTGCGTTTGCACAGATTTCACTCGAAGAGTCGCGACGAAAGAAACATGCGGGATCCGTATCCGTAGGCAGCGTCGGGAGTGAATCAGAATTGGCGAGCAGCGCCGCGAGCGATACGGAGATTTCTGAGAGTAGTACGTCTCCGTTTAAGCGTGCGGTCGGGAATATATATCTTGACAGAACGAATTCCATCGCGAGGTATCAGTCGTACTCCAACATTCACGATGCCGATGAGAGTCTTTTGGATATGCACACGTGGGAAAACTTGTTCGACGCCACGTCTGAAACTTTGAGAACGACGGCGATTGAAAGTTTATTCGCCGCGACTGGCGTTCACACGTACATGATTGCCAATGCGCATCCGGAACCGTGCGCCTGCGAACCGGAAGTCGTGCGCGTGTGGCTCGACGATACGATTCATCTTTTCGCGCCATCTCTCGGACACGCGGTGGCTGCGCTTCCCGAGGCGACGGCGAGTAACCCCAAGAAGTTGCACTTCATCATATCTTATCACAGACTCGTCGGGAGGAACGATACGGACATCCGCGCTGCGGCTGGCGCGTTCGTCACTGGGCAGTATTTGGCCGGTGCGCTCAAGTGCGACGCCTTGGAGAGCGTCGTGGTGACTTTACTCTCGTTGGACGCCAAGCCGCATCACTTTGCTTTCAGACGCGCGGCGGAAGATTCCACGGAGGGATTCAATGAGATGAAAAGTGCGCGGGGGTTCTGGCCACACGTCGCCGATCAGATGGAGGTGGAGCGTCTCGGTCTCTTCAATGTCGAGTGCGTCGGTGTGCTGAGTTCGCGCAGCCACCACCGACACACAAACTTTGTCACTCCGTCAGAGTACACAGTTGGAGTCTTCTTGGCGGAGGAGCCGAACGCCAAGCCAGGTCACAAACAGCCGCAGAGAGATCGTCGAATCTTCTTACGTGCGGCAGTTTATAACAAGGATTTACTTTTCGAGAGAAACGATGCGACCGATCCTAGCCCGCGGCGAACGTCCTCCGGGAGCGTGTCCCTCGACGTGACGCGACTGCGAGTCGAGGATACTGGCGGTATCCACGACGACAGTGTTTTCGCCGACGTCATCGGCTCGCTTGAGCTTGCGGTCGGTCGCCATCGAACGGCGGCGAATCACGTCTTCATAAATCTCGTCGGAGCTGACGCCGAAGACGACTTGCCGGGCGTCGAGGGCGCCATCGCGTCTTTTATTCAGCACGCGTTTGACGACTTGCGTCGTCTCAAGGTTTCTTGTGTCGAAGTGCGCGTGGGCACTGGATCGGTCGTCGCGCTGAATACGAGTGGTTTACGATTCAAGATCATAAAGTCGCTCGATTGCGTCGGTCGAGAGATGCACCCTCTCCTGAACCGAATTCAACGCAAGCGCATGGCTTGCCAGAATTTATCCTCCACGTACGTGTACGATATCCCAGAAATCTTCGCCACCGTCCTCGCGGACATGTACCCCGGAATCGGTGACATTCGCGATATCTCCGAACTCAGTTTCGATGCAAAGACCAAGCAACTGGTGCCGGCGAACAGAGCTCCCGGATTGAACGACGTCGGCATGGTTTGTTGGCGAGCCACATTGACGACGCACGAGTATCCATCCGGAAGAGAAATCATCATCGTCGCGAACGATATCACGCACTTGTCCGGCTCATTATCGCCACCTGAAGACAACGTTTATCGAGCCGCTTTCGATTTGGCCGTCGAGAAAGGTTTACCGTGCGTCTACATTAGCTCAAACAGCGGCGCGCGCATCGGTCTCGACGAGGCGGTGAAGGCTGCGTTCCGCGTGAAGTGGATCGACGACGGGGACGTTTCCAAGGGCTTCAAATACATTTACCTGAGCGAAGACGATTACGAAATTCTATCCGCCAAGGGTAGGGTCAAGGCGGATCGAATCGTGTGCAGAGATGAGATTCACTACGCGCTGACGGATGTGTGCGGAGGACAAAGCGTCGAGTGCTTGCGCGGTTCAGGCGAGATTGCCGCCGCCACGAGCAGAGCGTACAAGAAAACCGTCACGTTTGCGTACGTCACCGGACGAAGCGTCGGTATCGGAGCGTACTGTTCGCGTCTGTGTCAGCGCGTCATTCAGCACGTCGAGGCACCGCTCATTTTGACGGGTGCGAGCGCGCTCAACAAGGTGCTCGGACGCGAGGTGTACACGAGCAACTCTCAAATCGGAGGCCCCAGAGTGATGGGTTCGAACGGTGTCTCGCATCTCACGGTGCCAGACGACGTGATCGGTATCAGAAACATTCTGCAATGGTTATCGTACGTGCCCAGCCATCGAGGCGCGCCGCTGCCTTGCGTCAAGTGCGTCGATCCGGTGAGGCGATACGTGACGTTTCACCCTCCGTCGTCGCCGCACGATCCTCGAGAGATGCTTCGATCCTTCTTCGACACCGATTCGTTCATGGAAGTCATACCAGACTGGGGCAGAACCGTGGTCACTGGACGCGCGCGCTTAGGCGGCGTTCCCATCGGCGCCATCGCCGTGGAGACACGCACGGTGGAGAAGACCATTCCCGCGGATCCCGCCTTTGCGAGCGCTCAAATCGCGGAAGAATCTCAGGCTGGTCAGGTGTGGTTTCCGGACAGCGCGTTCAAGACGGCGCAAGCCATCGGTGATTTGAACAAAGAGGGATTACCTCTCATCATTTTCGCCAACTGGCGCGGTTTCGCCGGTGGTTTACGAGACATGTACGGCGAAGTTTTAAAGTACGGCGCGTACATCGTCGACGCGCTGCGCGAGTACAAGCAACCCGTGTTCGTTTACATTCCGCACGGAGGAGAATTACGCGGTGGCGCGTGGGTGGTCATCGATAGTTCGATAAATCCGGAACAAATGGAATTCTACGCGGCTGAGAGCGCCAAGGGGGGCGTTTTAGAACCGGAGGGCATCGTCGACATCAAATTCAGACGACAAGACTTGCGCTCCGCCATGAAACGAACCATTCCGGGCGGGTTCGACGACGACGAGGCGAAGAGGAAAGCGCTCATGCCCACGTTTAAACAGCTCGCCGTGCACTTCGCGGCGCTTCACGACACGCCGGGGGTCATGCTTCACAAGGAAGCCATCAAGGATATCATTCCGTGGCAAACGTCGCGCGAGTTTTTCGCGCTTCGACTCCGCGCGCGGTTGGCGGAGGAGAGGATTAAATCCGCCATTCTCGCGACGGGTGCATCGAGAGACCGCGTTCCGGCGCTGATTTCATCGGTCGCTCACGTGATCACCGAAATCGTCGCCGACTTTGGCGGTGACATCGAACCGGAAACGCACGCCGACGTCGCGGCGATGCTCAGATCAATATAACAAGCCGAGCACGACTGTCGTACATGTAGTATAATTTGGCAGAAAATTTCATTGCAATTTGTCGTGAGTGAATACATTCGCGAACGCCCCCGCCCGCTCGCGCGAGCGAAAGACGCCGCCGAGTCTCGGAAGTCCCCGCCTCGCGCTCACAAATCGCCGTCCTCCTTGGGCACGACGCCCGAGTCGGCGATGACGACTGGTTTCTGAGGCGGCGTGCCGTCCAAGTTTTCGATCGCCTTCACCACGTCCATACCCTCGAGCACGCGTCCGAAGACGGTGTGGCGTCCGTCGAGCCAACTCGTCTTGACGGTACAGATGAAGAATTGCGACCCGTTCGTATCCGGACCCGCGTTGGCCATGGAGAGCGTTCCCGGTCCCTCGTGCTTGAGCTTGAAGTTTTCATCCGGGAATCTCGCGCCGTAGATGGATTTACCGCCCGTGCCGTCGTGGTTGGTGAAATCACCGCCCTGAATCATGAAATTTTTTATGACGCGATGAAATCCCGATCCCTTGTACCCGTATCCGTTTTGTCCCGTGGCGAGTTGCTTGAAGTTTTCCGCCGTCTTCGGGACGGTTTTCCCGTACAGACCCATGACGATGCGTCCCGCCGGTTCACCGTCGATGGTGACGTCGAAGAACACCTTATCCGTAATCTTAGGTCCTCGCTTCACCTTTTCCCCGAGCGCGCCGCCCGCCGAGCACGCGAACGCGCCGAGCACGACCATCGCGAGCGCAATCCACGATGACACCACCGATCGGCGTCCTCGTCGCTCCATGTCGACCGATGTCCCGTCTTCGTCGCGATGCGCGCACCGATCGTTCACGTTTACGGTCGTTTCCTCGGCGTCGTTCGTAAGAGGACGCGCGTGGACGAGTGACGAGTCGGATTGGATTGGATCGGACGAATGAAGTCGATCGAGTCCATCGATGGATCAATCCTCCATCAATCATCAATCATCAATCATCAATCATCCTCTCGATGGATGAATGAATCCACTCGCGCTTGGATCGGGAGACGTCGACCCTCGTCGAGACGCGTCGTCGCGCGTCGTCGTCGCATGCGCGTCGAGGCGTCGGCGCTCCTGCGCGGTGCGTCGCTCGTCGCGCGCGCGTGGACGCGAGGCGGTGGCGGTGGTTGGCGCGCGCGAGGAATGGGAACGCGCGCGAGCGCGCCCGTGGCGACGGGGACGCGGGCGCGTCGTTCGGTGAGAGGGGAGACGACGCGAACGTTCGCGTCTTCGGGATCGAACGAGGGCGAGGACGACGGCGAGACGAAGACGAAGACGAAGACGAAGAAGAAGACGACAAAGACAAAGAAGAAGACGTCGCCGTATCCCGAGAGTCGAAGCGTGACGGTGAACGGTGAACGATACCGACGGTGCGCGGCGGCGATCGTGTTCAACGATCGAGGACAGGTGTTGTGCGGCGAGCGAAGCGATCGCAAAGGGTCGTGGAACATGCCGCAAGGGGGCATCGAAAAGGGCGAAACCGTCGAGGCGGCGGCGACGCGCGAACTCTTCGAGGAGACGGGCGTGCGCGCGGCCACCGGCGAGGATGACGGCGACGTCGGTCTCGTGCGTCTCGTCGGCGCTCTTCCCGAGGACGATGGGTACTGTTATCGCGTGGACGAAAGCACCTGGCTCGCCAAGCGCGGACTCGCCGGTCAGAGACTCGAGTTTTGTCTCTTTCACTGGCCCGGCGCCGACGGCGTCTCGAGCGACCCCACCCACCACCCCGCCGTCAATTTGGCCGGCGAAAACGGCGAATCGCGCGAATTCGATCGCCTGCGTTGGATGGATTTCGACGACATCGTCGCCGACGTCTGGCCCACGAAACGCGTCCCCTACGCCCTCGCTCGAGACGTCTCCCGCGCGCGCGTCGACGCCTGGCTGGCGACGACGCGCGACCGCGTGTAGATAGGTTTCCTCCATGTATACTATGAATGAACTATCCATGACGACTCCATACTCTATACCATTCTCTTCCCAAAAAGAACACCGGATGGGTGTTCTTCCTTCCCATCGTGACTCGAGTCACGACTCGCGACGACCCTTTCTTTTCCTTTCCCGTTTCGGATAACGACAGCCGGTCGATGCGTGCGTGATGTGTGATGAGTGTCGATGATTAGATTACTGCACGACGCGCGCGATGGCGACGACGATGGCGACGATGACGACGGCGACGACGAGCGCGATGGCGATGAAGACGACGAAGACGCGTCGCGCGAGAACGATGGCGTCCGCGACCGGAGGTACGAGCCGCGCGATGGAGACGAGGAGGAGGAGAGACGCGCGCGAGCGATGGACGCTTTATCGGTTGAATATTCCTCGAGACGACTGACGATGATCTACGGTGTCGCGCAGCGCACGGCGCCAAGGTGACGCTCAGAGGGGCGGGAGGACGATTTGGAGGTACGATCTCGAGCGATGGCGCGGAGAGAGACGGTGGAGGAGGAGCGACGCGCGAGAGAGAGGTGGAAAAGTTGCGTCGGATGAGGAGAGAGCGCGAGGACGGCGCGAGGGACGAGATCCGACGACGAGGGGACGCGGTCGGACGATGGCGCGACGGGGCGGTGGGGGAGACGCGGTGTGGACGTCGAATGATTCCCGCCCGCGCGTGGGCACACGTTCTGCGCGAGAGAGGGGGAGACCGCGTCGCGTGAGACGAGGAGACGAGAGGCGGAGGCGGTCGAGCAGGGGACTGACGTTTGACTTTTGATTAATCACGCGCGCAGCGACCGCCTTGTCCAAGAAGGCGTTCACCAACGCTCGTGTTTCGCGAATTGAGCGCGCCGTCGTCACGGCTGCTCACCGTCCGGACGCTGATGCGCCGGACGCGGGCAAAGGCCAACGCATCATGATCATCGGCGGCGACGGCTACTGCGGATGGGCGACGGCGTTGCACTTGTCCAAGCGTGGCTACGCCGTGTCCATCGTTGACAACTTGTGCCGACGCCAAATGGACGATCAGCTCGGTTTCAACTCTTTGTCCCCGATCAAGGGCATCCACGAGCGCGTGCGCAGATGGAAGGAGGTGAGCGGCTGCGACATCGACCTCTTCGTCGGCGACGCGTGCGACTACGAGTTCTTGGGCGCCGCGTTCAAGAAGTTCCAACCGACCGCGTGCGTGCACTTCGGTGAGCAACGATCCGCCCCGTACTCCATGATGGACCGCACCCGCGCCGTTTTCACGCAAACGAACAACGTCATGGGCACCATCAACGTCTTGTACGCCATCAAGGAATTCGCCCCGGAGTGCCACTGCATCAAGCTCGGCACCATGGGTGAGTACGGCACCCCGAATATTGACATCGAAGAGGGTTACATCACCATCACCCACAACGGCCGCACCGACACCTTGCCGTACCCGAAGCAAGGCGGTTCGTTCTACCACTTGTCCAAGTGCCACGACTCTGCCAACATGTTGTTCTGCACCAAGGCGTGGAACCTCCGCACCACCGACTTGAACCAAGGCGTCGTGTACGGTCTCTCCACGGATGAGACCGACATGCACCCGGATTTGGTCAACCGTCTCGATTACGACGCCGTCTTCGGTACCGCCCTCAACCGTTTCTGCATCCAAGCGGCCGTCGGTCACCCGATGACCGTCTACGGTAAGGGTGGTCAAACTCGCGGTTTCTTGAACATCAAGGATACCGTTCGTTGCATCCAAATCGCGTGCGACAACCCGGCACCGTACGGTGAGATGAAGATTTACAACCAGTTCACGGAGCAATTCTCCGTCAACGAACTCGCGGAGATGATCACCGAGGCGGGTAAGAAGATTGGCTTGAACCCGGAGGTGATCTCCGTGCCGAACCCGCGCACCGAGATGGAGGAGCACTACTACAACGCCAAGAACTCCAAGCTTCAAGACCTCGGCCTCGAGCCGATCAAGATGCGCGGTGAATTCTTGGAAGAATTGTTGCAGCAAATCGTCACCTACAAGGATCGCGTCGACCAACGTCTCATCCTCCCGGGCGTCAACTGGAAGGAATCCTCCTCCGTCGCCGAAGTCCTTGCCAAGTAAGTAAGCACGAAACCAAGCGCAAAGCAGCAAACACCCATTATTATTGAAGATAACGTTGAAATTGACACTTGAAATCTTTACATTCATTCCTCTGTCGGAAATCTTTACATTCATTCCTCTGTCGTGCGTCCTCGCGCGCGCACGCCCTTTCGACGCAAGAGCTCAACCGGTCAAGGTTCGAGTCGAGTCACTTCGCGCCATCGGGTGACGAAAGTTTACAGAAGAGTTGGACGCGATTGTTCATAATAATGTAGTCTGATAAGTTGTCATTACACACGTATTGCAAGACCAAGGTAATCTGAATACGCATCATCACGTGCTACTGGTTGCATTCGCTCGCAGACGCCGGAAATGCGTTCAAGCTTCAGGGCTCTGTTTTCCTCTTATCTTCCCCAGTTCGCCGCGCAGAGCTCCGCTAAGTCCACTACGCGTTGGCTATAGCCCCACTCGTTGTCGTACCACGCGACAACCTTCAACATGTCATCGCCCATGACCATGGTGAGCGCGGCGTCAACGGTGGTGGAGACGTCGGAGCATCGGAAATCGCAAGACACGAGCGGTTCGTCGGCGACGGCGAGGATGCCCTTGAGCTTGCCATCGGCGGCTTCGCGGAAGGTCTGGTTGACTTCATCGGCGGTGACCTTCTTGGAGGTTTGGATGACGAGATCGACGACGGAGACGTTCGGCGTCGGGACGCGGAGCGCGATGCCGTTGAGCTTACCCTTGAGTTGCGGCAAGACGAGCGCGACAGCCTTGGCGGCGCCGGTGGAGGTCGGCACAATGTTCAAGGCGGCGGCACGGGCGCGACGCAAGTCACGGTGAGAGGCATCCAAGATGCGCTGGTCACCGGTGTAGGAGTGGGTGGTGGTCATCAAACCCTTGACGATGCCGAACTTGTCGTCGAGCACCTTGACGAACGGCGCGAGACCGTTGGTCGTGCACGAGGCGTTGGAGACAATCTTGTCGCTGTCCTTGTAGTTTTCGGCGTTGACACCGAGAACATAGGTCGGGATGTCGTCACCCTTGGCCGGGGCGGTGATGACAACCTTCTTGGCGCCCGCTTGAAGGTGCTTGGACGCGCCCGGGGTGTCGATGAAGACGCCGGTGCCTTCGATGACGATGTCGACGCCGAGCGCCTTCCACGGGAGTTGGAGCGGGTCACGGTTGGAGACGACCTCAATCTTCTTCCCGTCGATAGAGATGTGGGTGTCGTCAACAATCTGGACATCCGCCTCAAAGGTGCCGAGGACGGAGTCGTACTTGACCAAGTGGGACGCTTGCTTCACTCCACCAGAGTCGTTGATGGCGACCACGTCGAGCATGGACTTTTCGCGTCCGTGCCAGCATCGCAAGAAGTTGCGACCGATACGGCCGAAACCGTTGATGGCAACCTTGCACATCTTGCCTTGCATGGCGGCGACGGTCTTCGCGCCCGTCGCCTTGGTGGCGGTTTGGCGGGCGACGCGACCGGTGAAGGTTTGCTCCGCCTTGGTCGGGAGCGCGGTGGAAGTGAGGCCGGTGAAAGACTGTAGAGAAACGAAATCAAAAAGAATAAACACACACTCGTCAGTCGGTCCGCGTGTACGCGCGAGTTTCACAACATCCATCTCCCCGTCGCCTCGCGCCCCGCGCGTTCCCACCCTTTGGTGCACCCCCCCCACCCCACAC
>Ga0208277_1001131_pt1 | contig 15654 bp, 11 predicted proteins | sample ETNtaG_5_FD_185782 | JGI IMG/M metagenome (GOLD analysis project Ga0208277, IMG submission 185782) | Marine microbial and viral communities from oxygen minimum zone, Eastern Pacific Ocean - ETNP201406SV205 (SPAdes) (version 2) | ecosystem: Environmental > Aquatic > Marine > Oceanic ...
AGAATTGAATAAATTTTTACTCCTTTTTTTGGTGTCTTATTGTTTCTAGTTTTAATAATGGATTAGAAACTTTGCTAAGTTTTCCATAAATTTTGAATGAAAGGGAAGTCATGAAAACAACAAAAAAAGTGCTCTTGTCATTGAGCTTACTTGGGACCATTCTGGTTTTTAGTACATCTGCATCCGCTGCCTGCAAAGTTCATCTTGGTGACTTTGACTGGGACAGTGCTAACGTCCACACGGCAATATCAACGTTCATACTTGAAAAAGGATTTGGTTGTAAAGTACAGGTAACAAAGGGAAGTACTACTCCAATTATGGCTGCTTTGTTTGATCAGCAGATCGACATTGTAACGGAAGTCTGGAGGGATAATATTGTGCAAATGATAGAAGATAATCTAGCTAAGGGTAATATTGTTGAACTCGGGATCAATACACCAGAATCCGGGCAGGGATTCTACGTAGACAAGCCCACTTCAGAAAAATACGGTCTGAAACACGTCAATGACATGAAGAGTCCAAAAATTGCTGCTCTTTTCGCAGATCCAGAAGCCCCTGGCAAAGGCCGAATGACAAGTTGTATTTCAGGGTGGACATGCTACACAATCAATTTAGTCAAGCATAAAGTTTATGGTTTAGACAAATATTATACAAATTTTGATCCGGGTTCAGGTGGAGCTTTAGACGCAGCGATTGCAGGTGGATTCAAAAAAGGGAAGCCCGTCTTTTCATATTACTGGGAACCAACCGGTCTCATGGGCAAAGTAGATCTTGTTAAGCTTAAAGAGCCAGCCTACGACCAGGGATGTTGGGACAGTATGACGACCGTTGTTGAAGATATAAAGAAAAACGGACCGGAAGTATACAAACCAACTTGCGCATGTGCGTATGTAGACATGGCTCTTACCAAAGCAGCTTCAACTAAATTTGCCAATAATCCAGCCAACAAAGCAATTTTAGATTTTGTCAAAGCATACACAGTTCCAACGGCTCTGGTAAACAGTTCACTAGCTTTCTACATGGATGAATCCGGTGGTGATATGGAAGAAACTGCCAAAAATTTTCTGTCTAATTCCAATATTTGGGAAAGCTGGGTCCCCTCCAACGTTAGAAGTAAAGTAAAAGCGGCATTGTAGCCTGTTGATTAATTACTTAATCTTTCTTTCTTGACTAAGGGCCCCCTGGGGGGCTCTTAGTCTTTTTTTTAAATCAGGATTAAATGAAAACTAACTGGAAATACACCGTTCCTATTTGTTTCTTTGCTTTCTGTGGTCTGATAGTTATTAGCTATCGATATGCCAAACCCCGATATAAACCGGATAATCTTTCGGATCTTGTAAACGATTTCTCCTGGTTGATAAACTGGCCTAAATGGCTTGATTTCCCATTGATGCAACCACTCAACAGCGGGTTTGACTGGCTGATAGTTAAGTACGGTTTGTTCTTTGAGGGTATTAACAACTTTCTACTAGGTCTTTATACTACTATGAAGGATGCTGTAGTAGGTCTACCTTGGCCTTTAGTTGTGGCGCTCGTAATTATATTTACCTATTTTATAAGTGGGAAAAAAATGAGTACAACTATCCTTGTCGGATTTTGTACGTTTTTCATAGGTTTCCTCAGTCCCAGATATTGGGACAAGAGCATTATGACAACCTGCATTGTCCTCATCGGAATTTTTCTCTGCGTTGTTATTGGAATACCAATTGGGATTGCAATGGCGAGAAAACCAAAGTTAAGAAAATCACTATTGCCAATACTGGACCTGATGCAGACCATTCCTAGTTTCTGTTATTTAATTCCAGGGATTTTGTTATTTGGACTGGGGGCAGTACCTGCTATAATTGCGATTTTTGTATATGCCGCACCGCCTTTAATAAGATTAACAGATCTTGGTATCAGGTTGGTGGACACAGAGGTTGTTGAGGCGGCAGATGCTTTTGGAGCGAACTCAAAACAGAAACTTTGGGGAGTACAAATACCACTTGCCTTGCCCAATATCATGCAGGGAGTAAACCAGTCAGTAATGATGGCTCTGGCAATGGTTGTAATTGCTTCAATGATTGGTACTAGGGGTATTGGAGATGAAGTTCTGCTTGGATTACAACAACTTAACGTAGGCATGGCAACAGAAGCAGGAATTGCAATAGTCCTGCTGGCAATAATATTCGATCGTATCACTCAAGCCTATGGAGATAAAATTCAGGATAAGACCAGGCCTAAAAAAGTTAAGAAGAGATAATGCCCAAAATAGAACTTAAGAACGTTTACAAAATTTTTGGAGAGGACCCTCAGAGTGTTCTCCCATTGTTGCAAGAAGGTGCTACAAAAGAAGAAATTCTTGAAGAAAAAGATCATACTGTAGGCCTTGACAATGTTTCTCTCAGTATTGAAGAAGGTGAGACTTTTGTCTGCATGGGTCTATCCGGTTCAGGGAAATCAACGCTGATTAGACATATTAACCGATTGATTGATCCTACTAAGGGTGAAGTTCTGGTTGATGGCGTAAATGTACTCCAATTCAGCGAAGATGAACTTCTTGAATTACGGCGTAATGAAATGAGCATGGTCTTCCAGCGTTTTGGGCTGTTTCCCCACAAAACGGTTATGGAAAACGTAGCTTACGGCTTGGAAGTTCAAGGTAAGCCGCTTGAAGATAGAAACAGCATTGCGGAAGACCAGATAAAGGCAGTCGGACTGAACGGATTTGAACATCAATATCCTAGCCAGTTATCAGGAGGCATGCAACAAAGGGTTGGGTTGGCACGTGCTTTAGCAACCGACCCAGGGATTTTGCTGATGGACGAGGCTTTCAGTGCTCTTGATCCGCTAATCCGTAGTGACATGCAAACACAATTGCTGGATTTGCAGTCAAAATTGCATAAAACCATTGTCTTCATCACTCACGACCTAGATGAATCACTAAAACTAGGTGATCACATTGGTATTCTCCATGGAGGTAAGTTGGTTCAGGTTGGTAAACCTGAAGAGATCATCATGAATCCTGCTGACGATTATGTTGCAGCATTTGTTAAGGATGTGAATCGTGCTAAAGTACTTCGTGCCAAGACAATTATGCAAAGCCCAGAGACATACACAACAAAAAACAAAAATTCTGGAAAAACACTCAAAGTGCATGAAAACAATTTCATTGAGGAATTTTTGCCTCAGGTACTTGAAAAAAGAGTAGTTGTAGAAGTCATCGATAAGGACGGAAACACTTCAGGATTCATTACTGAAAAAGATCTTGCTCAGTCACTACTCACAAAAAACTAAGTTGGTTTTGTAAGATGACCTTCGATATTCTAATATCTAAAAAAATTAACAAAACAATCCCCCAAGATAATTTCATAGTCTTGATAAAAAAATCCCCGTAGTAATTTTAAAAAATCTTGTTCATGATTGCAGAAGTATTCACATGAGCACAATTGAAAAAATAAACTTAACAATTACAACATCTACAAAGAATGAATCCTGAACTTTTAATTTCCACAAGAACACGCTTAACCCCTTTCAGCAGCCGTGTAGAGGCCTGCGGAGTAAAGGCCTATACAGTTTATAATCACATGCTTTTGCCTGCCATTTTCCGCAGTCTCGAAGAAGATTATTGGCACCTATGTGAGGCGGTTCAGGTTTGGGATGTCTCTTGTCAGCGCCAAGTTGAAATCACAGGGCCTGACTCACAGAAACTTGTTCAGTTAATGACACCGCGAGATATGTCACAGGCAAAATATGGTCAGTGTTTCTATGCGCCGCTGTGTGACGAAAGCGGGGGTATGATAAATGATCCCATTATCATTAAGCACAGTGACGAATATTGGTGGATTTCAATTGCAGACACAGACGTTATGCTCTGGGCTAAAGGATTGGCGACAGGTTTTGAACTCGATGTTAAAGTTACAGAGCCAGATATTTGGCCACTAGCTATACAAGGGCCAAAAGCAGAGGATTTATTGGTTAGAATTTTTAGTGATGAAATCAAAAAAATCCGTTTTTTCTACAGCAAGAAAATGAACTATGCTGGCAAAGAATTATTGATCGCACGTTCTGGCTGGAGTAAGCAAGGTGGATTTGAGATTTATGTTAATGCCCCTGAACTTGGCGCAAAACTTTGGGATGAACTTTTCTCTAAAGGAGAGAAAATGGGTGTAAGAGCCGGTTGTCCCAACTTGATTGAAAGGATTGAAAGCGGACTTCTGTCATTTGGCGGAGATATGGATTACAATACTTCACCTTTTGAATGCGGGCTTGATCAATATGTCAGTCTGGAAGCAGATATCAAAAGTCTGAGCATTCCAGCTCTTCGTAAAAGGCCGGTAAAAACCAGACTTATGGGAATTGTGATTGACCAGCAAGTTAAGATGAAAGACTTACGTTTATATAGCGGCGACAGGGAAATCGGATTGATAACTTCCAATACATGGTCACCGAAATACCGTAGGCATCTTGCCTTCGCAAAATGTGACGTCAACTATATTTCTAAAAAGCAGAACTATTACGTGATTTCTACCAATGGTAAAGTTCCAGCAACAATCACGGAATTACCATTTAATTTTGAATCCCTTGGATTGTATAGTTATAACAGTAAATAGAGTCATAGAAAAACGAACTAAAAAGTTAAAAGCTCTGAACAATAACAGCGAGATTATTTTATGAAAGAAGAATACGAGGCACTTTCCAAAAATACTGCTAATTTCACAGCCCTGACACCGCTCTCTTTTCTAAAGAGGACAGCAGATATTTATACTGAAAGAGAAGCAATAATATATGGAGAAAGGAGTTATACGTGGGGGCAATGTCATGAGCGCTGTTTGCGAATGGCATCAAGTTTAATCGAACTTGGAATCAACAAAGGAGATACCGTTGCTGTTTTAGCTTTCAATACTCCGGAGATGTTTGAAGCTCACTTTTTTGTGCCGATGACCGGTGCTGTACTCAATACTATCAACACCAGACTTGACGCAGATACGTTGGCTTATATAATCGATTTTGGTGAGGTTAAGGCAATGGTGGTTGACCGTGAACTCTTGCCACTGACAAAAAGCGCTCTCAATAAAACAAAGTATAAACCTATACTGATTTTAATTGACGACGAAACTGCGTTGCAAAAACCTGAAGTTGAACTTGAAGTAAAAAATTATGAAGAACTGCTGAATTCTGGAAACCCAGAATTCAGTTGTCCTCCATTAGAAGATGAATGGCAAGCGCTTTCGCTAAATTATACTTCCGGCACTACCGGAAAACCCAAGGGTGTAGTTTACCACCATCGTGGATCATATCTAATGAGTATGGGAACAGTCGCTGGCTGGCAATTGCCAAATCACCCGCGTTACCTCTATTCAGTCCCAATGTTTCACTGTAATGGCTGGGGACACGCTTGGACAATGACCCTGCTTGCTGCTACTGTGGTTTGTATGCGTGCATTCAGTCCAAAGCTTGTTTTTGACTTACTGGAGCAACACAATATCACACATTTCGGAGGTGCTCCTGTTGTACTGAATATGCTGGCAAACGCTCCTAATGAGGATCAAAAAACTTTTGATCGTTCAATAAAAGTCATGACTGCGGGTGCTCCCCCTCCAGCAAAAGTTCTGGAAAGTATGGCTGAATTCGGCTTTGATGTTTTGCATGTTTACGGTTTAACTGAAACCTACGGCCACATCCTACTTTCGGCGTCTCAAGCAGAATGGCAGACAAAAAGTGAAGACCAAAGAGCCGAACTTCTCTCACGCCAAGGAGTTCGTTTCCCTATGATGGAAGAAGTGAGCGTGATAGATCCTAAAACTCAAATACCTGTAACTAAAGACGGAGAGACAATTGGTGAAATTGTCATGCGCGGGAATACTACGATGAAAGGTTATTTGAAAAACAAAAATGCCACCGCAGAAGCATTTTCCGGGGGTTGGTTTCACAGCGGTGATTTAGCTGTTGTGCATGAAGACGGTTATATCCAGATTAAGGATCGCGCAAAAGATATTATCATATCAGGTGGAGAAAATATCTCTTCAGTTGAAATAGAAAATGTTTTATATCAACACCCTGATATAAACGAAGCTGCGGTAGTTGCCATGGACGATGAAACCTGGGGTGAGGTTCCCTGTGCCTTCGTTGATTTAAAAACTGGGAAAAAAACTGACGAGCAACAACTGATCGAATTCTGTACTCAGCGAATGGCACGCTTCAAAAAACCCAAAAAGATTATTTTCGGTCCCTTGCCAAAAACCGCGACAGGCAAGATCCAAAAGCATGAACTTCGACATCGGATTAAATAATCTGAAAGAACACGTTGTATTGGCTTTAAAAAAAGTCAAAAAAATGTATGCTTTGAGATCAGTAATCCAGAAAAAATAATTTAATAGTCTATTCATTTACAAGCTCCTTCATACATATCATGCGGTAAAGCATTTTTTGCCGCTTCATCAAGATAGAAAAAAAGTTTGACAAAGATTTTTTTTCCTAGTAGGTATTAAACTAATACAATCAAATATATCGTATTTTTTGAATATGACAGCAAGATCGAGAAGTGATTTTTAACTGCCATAAAGGCTAATTTTTCAACTTTCTTTAGAGGAATAATTCAATGAAAATTTCTATGAAAGTAAACGGTGTCGATTACGAAAATGATATAGAGCCTAGAACACTGCTCGTACAGTATTTACGAGAAACCCTTGATTTAACAGGAACTAATATAGGTTGTGATACCAGTCAATGTGGAGCATGTACTATCCACGTTAATGGGGAGGCTGTAAAATCCTGTACCATGCTTGCAGTTCAGGCAGATGGTGCTACGATCACTACCATTGAGGGTTTGGCAAATGATGGAGAACTCCATCCAGTACAGAAAGCCTTTTGTGAAAATCATGGGTTGCAGTGCGGCTATTGTACGCCTGGAATGATCATGGCTTCGGTGGATATGTTGAAAAATAACCCAAATCCCACTGAAGAAGAAATAAGGCATGGGCTTGAGGGTAATTTTTGTAGGTGTACAGGGTATCATAACATCGTAAAATCAGTTAAAGCAGCAGCAGTTTCAATGAAAGGAGGTGCCTGATGGGAAAATATATTGGTGAAAGTGTTTTAAGAAAAGAAGACCCAAGAATGGTTACTGGAGAAGCAAAGTACCTTGATGATATCAAAATACCAGGGATGCTATATGCAGTAGTGAAAAGAAGTGATTATGCACATGCTAAGATAAAAAACATTGATACTTCAGAAGCGACTAAAATGCCAGGAGTTCTAGGTGTATGGACGGGTAAGGATTTTGAAGATGTAAATCCTATGCCTTGTGCTTGGCAGGCAGGAGGGATAACCAATAATGCCAATACCCCTAGAGTATTGGAAATTGACAAGGTGACTTTTACCGGACAGGGAATTGCTGTTGTCGTGGCCGAAGATAGAAATTTAGCCGAGGATGCATGCTCAAAAATTAATGTAGAATATGAAGAACTACCTGTCGTTGTCTCTGCAGAAGATGCGATAAAACCTGGAGCCCCTCAACTCCATGAAAATGCTCCAAATAACATCTGCATGGAATGGGAATGTGGCAATGAGGATGGAACAGATAAGGCCCTCAGTAATTCGGATGTGGTTGTTAAAGAGCAACTGGTCAATCAGAGACTCATCCCAAATTCAATGGAACCGAGAGGTGCAATAGCAGAATACAAATCTGCAACAGAAGAATTCACAGTATGGTTAACATCGCAAGCACCACATGTTCATAGATTATTAGCTACTGCCTTTGTTTTTGGAATACCTGAAACAAAAATGAGAGTTATAGCTCCACATGTAGGAGGTGGTTTTGGATGCAAAATATTTCTCTATCCAGAATATTGCCTTGTTATAGCATTAGCGAAAAAGATTGGGCGTCCGATCAAATGGATGGAAACGCGTTCCGAGAACTTCCAGGCAACAACTCATGGAAGAGATCATTCAACACAAATTCAAGTGGGTGCAAGTAACGATGGTACGATCACTTCCTTGAAGGTAAATACAGTTGCTAATCTGGGTGGAACTCTTTCAACAATTGCTCCCGGAATTCCAACCACACTCTATGGAAGACTGCTTTCTGGGACATATAAGTTCCCAAACATTTATTGTGGTGTTAAAGGTGTCTACACTAATACAGGAATGGTCGATGCTTACAGGGGTGCTGGAAGACCAGAAGCCACTTATGTCGTAGAAAGGGCACTGGATCTGGTAGCAAATAAACTTGGACTGGATGTAGTAGATGTTCGGAAGAAGAACTTCATTCAAAAAGATCAATTTCCTTACACACCGGCAGATGGAATCACAAAAGGTCTTGAATATGACAGTGGAGATTATGAAAAACCTCTGAATAAAGCCCTTGAGATGTTCAATTATACTCAATTCAGGGAAGAACAGAAAAAGTCTCGTAGTGAAGGTAAGTACCTAGGTGTTGGATTTTCGACATACATCGAAGCATGTGGTGTTGCTCCATCTGCATGGGTAGGTGTTGGTGGTGAAGGTTGGGGTGCTGGACTTTGGGAAAGTGCTAACATCCGTGTTCATCTGACAGGAAAAGTTGTGGTTACTACTGGCTCATCACCTCATGGTCAAGGTACTGAAACAACCATGGCACAAATTGCGGCAGATGAATTAGGTTTGCCATTTGATGATGTCGATGTTCAATACAACGACACCTTAGGAACCCCTTTTGGTTATGGGACTTATGGAAGCAGAAGTGCTGCTGTAGGTGGAACTGCTGTCTTCAACGCAGTCCAAAAAGTCAAACAGAAAGCTCTCAGAATTGGAGCTCATATGTTGGAGGCTTCTGCAGATGATGTTGTTTATGAAGATGGCAAAGTCAGTGTCAAAGGGTCTCCGGATCAAGCGAAAACTATCCAGGAAATTGCTGGAGCAGCAGCTTTGGGTTACAGCCTTCCAGAGGGAGATGAACCCTTCTTGGATGAAACCGCATATTTCGATCCACCTAACACAACTTGGCCTTTTGGTACTCATATCTGTGTTGTAGAGATCGAAGAAGAAACAGGTTCAGTAAAGGTTAAAAAATATTTGGCAGTTGATGATGTGGGCAACGTAGTGAATCCCATGGTCGTTGACGGACAAATTCATGGGGGCATTGCTCAGGGGGTTGCACAAGCACTCTGGGAATCAGGAGAGTACAATGAGTCCGGTGAGCTGATGTCAGGGTCTTTGATAGATTATGCCATCCCTCGAACCGATTGTCTGCCTAATCTTGAACTGGATCGAACTGTCACTCCGAGTCCCACTAATCCATTGGGAGTCAAAGGGGTAGGAGAAACAGGAACTATCGCCTCTACACCGGCAGTGGTCAATGCAGTGATAGATGCCTTGGCACCGTTCGGGGTAACCAATCTTAACATGCCACTCACGTCACAAAAAATTTGGAACGTAATTCAAAAAAAAGGAGCTTAAATGTACGCAGCAGAATTTGATTATGTTAGGGCTTCAAGTATTGAAGAAGCCATTTCTCTGAAAGCAGAAAATGATGACTCTAGTCTCCTTGCAGGGGGGCACAGTTTGATCCCTGCCATGAAATTGAGACTTAGTACTCCTCAAAAACTGATTGACATCTCAGGATTGGATCAGTTGAAAAAAATATCTAAAAATGGGAGCCACATCAGCATTGGTTCTTTATGTACCCATAAACAATGTGCAGAATCCGAAATTATTCAGAGTAATTGTCCAGCCTTAAGTGATGCGGCTTCAGTGATTGGAGATCCACACGTTAGGACCAAAGGTACTATCGGGGGGGCATTAGCTCATTCTGACCCACAGGCAGATTATCCAGGGGCGACTTTGGCCTTAAATGCAACATTTGTTGCAAAAGGTCCTTCCGGAGAAAGAACGATAGAGGTGGATGACTACTTCATAGGACTTTGGGAAACAGCACTTGGTGAAGGTGAGCTACTAACTGAAATCAGAATTCCGATAAACTCAATGAATGCCAACTCCTGTTATGTGAAGTTTCCCCAACCTGCATCAAGATATCCTTATGTAGGGTGCGGAGTTTCTTTGAGCTCGAACAATGGAACCTGTTCAGATATAAGGGTCGGTTTCAGTGGAGTCGGTGAGTGGGCTTTTCGGGATTCGGGAGTCGAGAGTACTCTCAAAGGACAACCTTTAAATGATTCAACCATTGCCTCTGCAGCAGATAAAGCTGCTGAAGGTAAAACTGTTTTGAACGATCATTTTGTCAGTGAAGAATATCGTAGGGCCATGTCTAAGGTTTATGCAAAACGCGCTATGATGCAACTTTCATAATTCAGATCCTTCCTTAAAATAATCCCTGTCCTGAAAAAATTTAGGATAGGGATTATTCCAATTTGTATATTCTACCCAGTTTGTATATCCTGTCTGTTTTATCTAAGACTTAAAATTAAATATATTTAATAAAATCTTACTATGATTGATTTACGTAGTGACACAGTTACCATACCAACTGCTGAAATGAGGGAAGCAATGGCACAAGCTCCTGTTGGAGATGATGTTTATGGTGAAGACCCAACAGTCAATGCTTTGGAAGAGCGTGTCGCAGAAATTCTAGGAAAAGATGCAGCTATTTATATGTCTTCCGGAACAATGACCAATCAAGTTGCGATAAGAACGCACACTGAGCCCGGAGATGAAATTCTAATCGACAAGAATGCACACATATATTTTTATGAAGCTGGCGGAACGGCGGCTCTCTCAGGAGTAATATGCAGTTTAATTCCCGGCGAAAGAGGAGTTTTTGGTGGAAAAGAAATGGAAGCTGTTATCTCGGAAAAAGAACCTCATACAACAACTATGAGACCCGTGGATTTGCATTTACCTCGTACAAAGCTGGTGTGTTTAGAAAATACTACCAACCGTGGGAGTGGAAAAGTTTGGCCACTTGAAAAAATAGCTGAAGTAGAAAAAGTTGCTCGCTCAAAAAATTTAAAAATGCATCTTGATGGAGCTCGGATTTGGAATGCAGCAACAAATTTAAAAGTTCAAGAATCTGATATTGCTAATTATTTTGATTCAGTCAGTGTCTGTTTTTCAAAGGGGCTTGGGGCACCAGTAGGCTCAGCATTGGTGGGCAGCTTTGATTTTATAAGGGAGGCCAGGCGATATAGAAAACAATTCGGTGGCGGAATGAGACAGGCTGGAATTGTTGCTGCAGGGGCTTTGTATGCGCTTGAAAATAACAGAAAAAGATTGATAGAAGACCATGCAAATGCAAAATTATTTGCTAAAGGACTTCAAGATATTAAGGGAATCCAAATAAATCCTAAAGATGTAGAAACAAATATCATAATTTTCAGTTTATCAGAAATGTCTTCACATGAATTCACCGACCGTCTGAGTGAACAAGATACTCACATGCTACCATGGGACGACTCCTCAGTCCGTGCAGTCACAAACCTGATGGTCAAAGAAGATCAAATTATTAAGGCACTAGAACAAATTCGTTCAGTGCTTTAAAGAAATGCAAATTGAAAGTTAGTAATTATGACAACACTATTTTCAGGAATCTATACTGCGTCATTGACGCCGCTAACCTCTTCATATGAACCCAATCTACCCGCACTCGTTAGTCATGTAGAACAGCTGTTTGAATCAGGTTCGGACGGGGTTGCCATACTCGGCAGTACCGGAGAAGCTAACTCTTTGACCATTGAACAACGTCTCGATATTATCTCGTATTGCGGAAGAACATTAGCGCCGGAGCGATTGATGATGGGGACTGGGTCCTGTGCGCTCCAGGACGCAATTCGTCTGACACAAGCCAGCATTGAGGCAGGAGTTTTTTCGGTACTAGTAATTCCTCCTTTTTATTACAAACCACAAAGTGATGAGAGTGTAATCCGTTATTATTCAGAGTTAATCTCCTCAGTAGATGATTCACGACTAAGAATCATTTTTTATAATTTCCCAAAACTCAGCGGATATAATTTTAGTACAGAAATATTACAAGAATTCAAGGAGCGTTTCGGAGACATTGCCGCTGGGATTAAAGACAGCTCAGGAAATTGGGAAAATATGTTAAGTATTACTAAAAACGTTCCGAACTTTATGGTTTACAGTGGAACGGAGACTTTACTCCTAAACATTTTACGTGAGGGGGGAGCTGGTTGTATAACGGCCAGTGCTAATTTGCTTGCTCCTGAATGTCAGCTGGTATATCAGGCATGGAGAAATGATCAACAGAATACTGCAGAACAAGTACAAAAGGAACTCACCGTTTTGAGAAAAGCGTTGGAAAGTTATCAGTTTGTTTCAGAACTTAAAGGTCTCATGGCTTTACATACTGGCTCAGAACATTGGCAAGAGATGCTGCCTCCCTTTATTCCACTTTTGCCCTCACAAGTTAGAGAACTTTCAGAAAAAATAAATGATCTAGGCCTGAATTTGCGCCAGCGTATCCGAAAATATTTCTGCTGAAAAAACATAGCCTCCTCAAGTTTTTCAAAATACTTCCACACGTATAGAAAAAAACGGTCAAAAAAATGCAAGTCTTAAATAATTAAGGAACACCAATGCTAAGTCAGTGATATACGGCTCTCATTTGACGAGTGTTCCGGAACTTCAATAATGATCGAATTATGCACGAAGAACTATATCTGGTGGCCTACAAGGACATCGAAAAAAAAGAAATTGATGAAGCCCTCTGGCTCAAGGCCATGGCTATGGCAAGTGGTGACAAACAAAGGGCAAAATGGGCATACATTGAATTACGAGTCGATCAAATGCTTCGGGATCCATCTCTTCGGCGCAGTGCCGGCAAAAAAATCCGGAAGCCAAATCATCAGTCAGGAGCTTATATGATGTGGTTTAGTATTGTTTTCAGTATTGCAATCATTTCGATAGCAGCGATTTTGGACTTTAATAACCTTGCTTTTGATATAACCAAAGGATTGAAATTTTTGGATATACCATCTTTACTGCTTGTTTTTTGTACGTCTGTTTTTTTTGGAATAGCAGCAACATCCTGGCGAACATACTGGCGTTGCTGGACCTTCACTTTTGGAGGTGCAAAGAAGGTTACGATCAATGAAGCTCGTTCTGTAGCACGCTGTATGAATGTTATGGGCAACACCGCTTGGAAAATGGGGATTGTCGGGACTTTAATCGGTGGTGCTCATTTTCTACAGAATATGGGGAAATTTAATAACGTAAACGAAGCAATAACTATAGTTTTCTTGACCTTGGTTTATGGTCTAATTTTCAAACTTTTCTGCTATGTTGCAGAACAGCGGGTAGTGAATTATTACTTACATTAAATAATAAATCCCACTCCTATTACATCCTTAAAGAGTTTCCCCGTAATTAGTTAAAACAGTTATGGGGAAATTGCCTTCCGTCAATTTTTAGAACAATAATATTGACATTTTGAAAGAGAAACCGGAAAATTATTGATTGTCAATATCAGCACTTTCTTAATTAGAAGAAGTGTATAGATTACGGGCTTGTCCTGAGAATAGCTTCAGATAACTGAAATATTAAGACGTTAGCCATAATCAGTTATAAATGAATGCTAATCATCATACTGCCTGCAACCCTAACCAGCTTATTTAGTGATAAGCTGTTCCATCAACTAAAAGGTAAAAGTGACTGTTAAGGAAAAAGAAATCCCCATTCCCGCTGTTTTAGCACCCTCCGTACAAGAACCAATTGTTTTTCTAGAAGAAGATGAAGACTTTGATGCTCTCTATGAAGAAAGTGTAAAAGGTTTTCACGATCAGGATATCGTCTCAGGCACAGTAACAGAAATAACCCGTGATTATGTAACAGTTGACATATGTTTCAAATCTGATTGTCTAATCGCAGTAAATGAATTTCAAAATAGTGAAGGTGTACTAGAGGTAGAGGTTGGAGATACTGTAGATGTTTATGTAGAAGCTCTCGAAGCAGACGAAGACGGGATTACCTATCTTTCAAAACGGAAGGCTGAAAAGGTTCGCACTTGGGAGAAAATTGGTGATATTTATGAAGAAGACGGAATCGTAAGAGGAACTATTGTTGCCAGAATTAAGGGGGGACTTTCCGTAGATATTGGTGTTAAAGCTTTTCTGCCTGGTTCACAGGTCGATTTGCGGCCTGTACGTAATCTTGACAAGTTGCTTGGTGAAGACTTTGACTTCAAAGTTTTAAAGTTCAACCAGAAACGCGGAAACATTGTTCTTTCGCGCAGAGTTTTGCTGGAAATAGATCGTGATGAAAAGCGATTAAAAACACTCGAAATTCTTCAGGAAGGAGCCTTAATAAATGGTTATATCAAAAACATTACAGATTATGGTGTTTTTGTTGATTTAGGCGGCGTAGATGGATTGCTCCATATAACAGACATGACATGGGGACGCATAGTACATCCCTCTGAAATGTTTGAAATTGGTGATGAGGTAGAAGTAGTAGTACTCAAATATTTTCCAGAAGATCAAAAAGTTTCACTTGGACTCAAACAAAAAGCTCAAAACCCATGGGAAATGGTGGAAGAAAAATTCGCAGTTGGAACAAAAGTTTCTGGAAAAATTGTCAGCCTGACAGACTACGGTGCCTTTATCGAAATTGAACCAGGAGTAGAAGGACTTATTCACGTTTCTGAAATGTCATGGACCAAGAGAGTACGGCATCCTTCAAAGGTTGTTGAATTGGGTCAGATGGTGGAAGCCGTAGTCAAAGACCTTGATGTAGAAAGAAAAAGAATTTCACTCTCAATTAAGGAAGTTCAGGTAAATCCATGGAAACTTGCTCTTGATAGGTATCCAGTTGGTTGTATTGTTAAAGGATCGGTACGTAATGTCACAGATTTTGGAATATTCATCGGACTCGATGAAGGCATTGACGGATTGGTCCATGTTTCTGATATTTCATGGAAACAACGCCAGTGCAAACCTTCTGAAATTGCCAGCAAAGGTGATGAGATCGAAGTCAAGGTTCTGAACATCGATGTAGATCAGGAACGTCTCTCCCTTGGAATCAAACAATTGACTGATGACCCATGGAATAATCTTGACGAAAAAAGCCCCCTTGGATCTGATATAACAGGTACTGTAGTAAATCTGACTGATTTCGGAATATTTGTTGAAGTGTCGGACGGAGTTGAAGGTTTAGTTCACATCTCTGAGGTTGACTCTTCAATTCCAAAAAACAAGGTACATGATATGTATGCAGTTGGTTCTGTCGTGAAAGCAAACGTAATTAAGATTGACCTTGAGGAAAGAAGGCTAGGCCTGAGCATTATTGAAATAATCTCCAGCCCAACTCCTGATCCATCAGCCTCTGATATTGATTCTACAGAAGTAACAGAAGCTAAGACTCCGAAGGAAGAAAAAGATAAAATTCCTGAAGTAAAGGATGAAACTGAGACTACTGATGTAGACAATAACGAAACTACTGAAGCAAAGACTACTAAGGTAGAAAAGGATGAAGAAAAGACTGCTAAGGTAGAAAAGGATGAAGAAAAGACTGCTAAGGTAGAAAAGGATGAAGAAAAGACTACTAAGGTAGAAAAGGATGAAGAAAAGACTGCTAAGGTAGAAAAGGATGAAGAAAAGACTACTAAGGTAGAAAAGGATGAAGAAAAGACTACTAAGGTAGAAAAGGATGAAGAAAAGACTGCTAAGGTAGAAAAGGATGAAGAAAAGACTGCTAAGGTAGAAAAGGATGAAGAAAAGACTGCTA
>Ga0208277_1001132_pt1 | contig 15642 bp, 13 predicted proteins | sample ETNtaG_5_FD_185782 | JGI IMG/M metagenome (GOLD analysis project Ga0208277, IMG submission 185782) | Marine microbial and viral communities from oxygen minimum zone, Eastern Pacific Ocean - ETNP201406SV205 (SPAdes) (version 2) | ecosystem: Environmental > Aquatic > Marine > Oceanic ...
CAGTCTAAGAGGATATAAAGATACATTTGCACCAATGATATTATTATTTATATCTTTTTGGATTTTTGCTATGCCAATAGGATATTTTTTAACAAATTACGGCTTTAATAATCCTCTTGAAGCAAAAGGAATGTGGTATGGCATGATTGTGGGGTTAACTATATTTGCTTTCTTAGCGATAACCAGACTTAGATGGATTATTAATAAAAATTTATTGACTAATTAGTCTTGAGGACTTCTGCAACTTTGTTTCCGATTTCAACTAAATTATCTGCCACGTGCACGCCGCACTCTTTTAATTTAGAAATTTTATCTGCAGCAGTTCCTTTTCCTCCAGCAATAATTGCTCCTGCATGACCCATTCTTTTTCCAGCAGGTGCGGTTTGGCCAGCTATATATGAAATTACTGGTTTGGATATATTATCTTTAATATATTCTGCAGCAGCTTCTTCTGCTGTACCCCCAATCTCTCCAACCATTACTATTGCTTCTGTTTGAGTATCTTCTTCAAATAATTTAAGCATATCAATAAAAGATGATCCTGGAATTGGGTCTCCGCCAATACCAACACAACTGCTCTGCCCGAATCCTAAATCTGTTGTTTGCTTAACGGCTTCATAGGTGAGCGTACCTGATCTTGAAATAATGCCGATAGACCCAGGTAAATGAATATTACCAGGCATGATACCAAGTTTTGCTTCCCCTGGAGTTATAACACCAGGGCAATTAGGTCCAATCAATCTTACCCCAACATTATCTACATATTTTTTTACATCAAGCATATCTATAGTTGGCACCCCTTCAGTAATACAGATTATTAACTTTATACCTGCTTCTGCAGCTTCCATTATCGAATCTTTACAGAATCTTGCAGGTACAAAAATAATAGAAGCGTTTGGCTCTACTTTATCTACTGCTTCTTTAACTGAATTAAAAACTGGTTTTCCTAAATGCTCTTTGCCTCCTTTTCCAGGTGTAACGCCTCCAACAATATTAGTTCCATATTCTATTGACTGTTCTGAATGAAGGGTCCCTTGAGATCCTGTAAAACCCTGAACAATTAATCTGGTTTCTTTATTTACTAATATACTCATTTTGCTAACTCAACTGCTTTCTTGGCCGCATCAGATAAGCTATTTATACTTTCAATTTTTATATTAGCTTTAGATAGAATTTTAGCTCCAACATCAGCGTTATTTCCTTCAAGCCTAACTACTACTGGAACTTTTATATCAACTTCTTTGATAGCAGCAATGATACCTTTAGCTATTACATCACACCTTACAATTCCTCCAAATATATTAACCAAAACAACTTTTACATTTGGGTCTTTTAGAATAATTTTAAATGCTTTTGCAACACGTTCTTGGGTAGCCGTTCCTCCAACATCAAGAAAATTTGCAGGATTACCACCAAAAAACTTTATAGTGTCCATAGTGCCCATCGCTAAACCTGCACCATTTACCATACAACCAATATTTCCATCTAATGAAACATAGCTTAAATCATTTTTTGCTGCCTCTGCTTCTCTTGGGTCTTCCTGGGTTTCATCATGCATTTCTAGTAATTCTGGTTGTCTAAATAATGCATTAGAATCTATATTTACTTTTGCATCTAAACAATGAAGATCGCCACTAGAATTGATAACTAATGGATTTATTTCCAATAAACTTAGATCTTTTTCAACAAATAATCTTAAAAGATTATCTATCATAGGAATAAATTGATTTGTTTGCTCGTCATCAAGTTTTAAAACATTTGCTATATTCTTTGCATGATCTGGTAAAGATTTATCTTTAAATTCAACAGCTTGATAGATAATTTTCTCTGGTGAATTTGTGGCAACCTCCTCAATATTTACACCGCCCTCGCTTGATCCTATAAAAACAATTTTTTGCGAATCTCGATCAATAACTGCGCTTAAATATAATTCTTTTGAAATATTTGTACACTCTTCAATTAATATTGAATTAACTAATTGTCCTTCTTTATCTGTCTGATAAGTAACCAATTTTTTGCCAAGCCATCTTTTTGCAAATGCTTCAGCCTCTTCTGGTGAATCTATTAATTCCACCCCCCCTGCCTTGCCTCTTCCCCCAGCATGAACTTGAGCTTTAACTACCCATTTTGTTCCACCAATCTCATTGCATGCATCTAATGCATTTTTAGCATCAAATATTACTTTTCCCTTTGAAACAGGTAAATTATATTCAGCAAATAATAATTTGCCTTGATATTCATGAAGATTCATTATTTTTTATTTCCTATATGAATCGCTTGATTGTTTGAAGCCAATGCAGCTTCATGTAAAGCCTCAGAAACAGTAGGATGACTAAACATCGTTAAAGATATATCCTCTGCACTTGCTCCAAATTCCATTGAAATTAATGCTTGTTGAACAATATCAGCTGCTGCTGGTCCAAAAACATGAACCCCAAGAATGGCATCAGTTTTTTTATCAGACAGTAGCTTTACAAAGCCTATGGATTCAGAAACAGCTAAAGCTCTTCCATTTGCTGTAAATGGAAATTTACCAACATTATATTTAATACCGCTTTCCTTTAATTCATTTTCATTTTTTCCAACCCAAGCAATTTCAGGATGAGTGTATATGACTGAGGGTACGAGATCATAGTTTACCTCAGCATGTTTTTCAGCAATTCTTTCTGCAACCATAATACCTTCTTCACTTCCTTTATGTGCAAGCATTGGACCTCTTACAACATCACCAACCGCCCAAATATTTGATACAGAAGTTTGACAATATTCATCAACTTCAATTAAGCCATTTTTTATTGATACTCCAAGATCATTATTTAAAATATCGTCTGAATTTGGTGAGCGACCAACAGCTACAATTAATTTATCAAACTCCATCTCGATTTCATTGTTTTCCTTGGAATATAATAACTTTACAGAATTCTTTATATCTTTCGTGCTGGTTACCATTGATCCTAGTTGAATATCTAATCCTTGTTTTTTAAATTCTTTTAAAGAATCTTTTGAAATATCAGGGTCCGTCATCGGAAGAAAATCTTCCAGAGCTTCTAAAACAGTAACATTAGAGCCTAATCTTGACCAAACACTCCCAAGTTCAAGACCGATAATTCCAGCACCAACAACACCCAATTTTTTTGGTACTTTCTTAAAAGATAATGCACCTGTACTATCAACTATATTCTTGCTAAATGGAGCAGCATTTATTTCAATTGGCCTAGATCCAGTTGCAATGATAATATTTTTTGCATCAATATTTTCTGTTGAACTATCTGGTTTTGTTATTTCAACAACATTCTTCGAAATTACTTTTCCTCTCCCGGTTATTGATTCCACTTTATTTGCTTTAAATAATCCTGATATGCCTCCAGTTAATTGAGATACGATTTCATCCTTTCTAGACATCATCAAATCTAAATCTAGTTTAAGTTTATCAATCTGAATGCCATGATCGCTTAAGTTCTTATTTGCTTCGTAGTATCTATGGGATGAATCCAAAAGAGCTTTTGAAGGAATACATCCTACATTTAAACATGTTCCACCAAGGTTGGTTTTTCCATTATCATCAACCGACTCCTCAATGCATAATGTTTTAAAACCAAGTTGAGAAGCTCTAATTGCAGCAACATAGCCAGCTGGGCCACTTCCTATAACAACTACATCAAACATTTTTTTCCTTAAATATTATAAGTTTAGTAATAGTCTCTCAGGCGATTCAAGCTGTTCTTTTATAGAAACTAAAAAAGTAACTGCCTCTTTTCCATCTAATAATCTATGATCATAACTCATTGCTAAATACATCATTGGTCTAATAGCAATTTCTCCATCTATTGCTACTGGTCTTTCTTGAATAGCATGCATTCCAAGGATTGCTGTCTGAGGAGCGTTAAGGATTGGTGTAGAAAGCAATGAACCAAAAATACCTCCATTTGAAATGGTGAAAGTACCTCCTTGCATTTCTTCAATCGACAGTTTTCCATTTCTAGCTTTTTCAGAATAACTTAAAATAGATTTCTCAATTTCTGGCAAAGATTTAGTATCTGCATCTTTAATGATTGGAACTACCAGTCCTCTTTCAGTAGATACTGCTACTCCTATATCTTGGAATCCATGGTAAACAACATCATTCCCATCAATTGAAGCATTAACAACTGGAAATTTCTTGAGCGCTTGAACTACAGCTATTACAAAGAATCCCATAAAACCAAGCTTAACTCCATGTTCTTTTTCAAATTCTGCGCCATATTTAGACCTTAATTCTTTAATAGGCAGCATATCTACTTCATTAAATGTAGTTAACATTGCTGTTTCTTGCTTAACAGACACTAATCTTTTGGCAATAGTAGATCTTAGTCGAGACATAGGCACTCTTTTTTCTGGCCTATCATCTCTTGAAGTTATATTTTCTAATAAATCACTAGCGCTATCGTTAGACTCTAAATGATTTATAACATCTGCTTTTGTAATTCTATTACCTTTCCCTGAAGATTTTATCTTGCTAGCGTCTATTCCTTTCTCAGAAATAATTTTTTTAGCAGCTGGTCCTGAATTCTTAGTTTTATCAATAGCAATCTCATCTTTTTTATTTTTTGGTTTTTTTGTAGCAGGTTTTTCAGTAACTTTTTCTTTAGTAGGCTCTGGAATACCTTCTGATTCTTTAAATTCTCCAATAACCTCTGAACTAGATACTGTATCTCCTTCAGATTTTATTATTTTTGTAATTACTCCATCTGATTGCGCTAATACTTCAAGCACAACTTTATCAGTCTCAATTTCTACAATAACCTCGTCCTGATTAACATTTTCGCCTTCTTTTTTTAACCAATTAGCAATAGTTCCATCAGCCACGGACTCTGGAAATGTTGGAGATTTAATTTCAATACTCATTTACTAATTGCCTCATTGATTAAGTCTTCTTGTTGTTGAATATGTAGTTTCATTAACCCAACTGCTGGTGCTGCTGCAGGTTCACGACTAATTAATTCAACCTCATTTTCTTTACCCAATCTATCTAAAACTCTTTGAATTCTATGTCTGTGACTAAACCATGCTCCCTGATTCTGTGGTTCTTCTTGACACCATATATATTCATGTACATTTTGATACTTTGTTAGGATTTCTTCAAGGTCATCATATGGAAAAGGATATAACTGTTCAATCCTAACTATTCCAATATCCTGTCGCTTTTCCTCATCTCTTCTTTTTACAAGATCGTAAAATAGCTTTCCAGAACACATTATTAATCTTTTTACTTTAGCTTTGTCTTTCTCTTTAGATTCATCGTCAATCACACAAGAAAAGCTGCCATCTGTTAGCTCATCCAAAGAAGACGTTGCCATTGGGTTTCTCAATAAACTTTTTGGAGAAATAACTATTAATGGAGTTCTCATTTTTCTTATAGCTTGTCTTCTTAAAAGATGAAATATTTGTTTTGGAGAACTTGGAACACAAACTTGAATATTTTCTGAAGCACATAACTGCAGAAATCTTTCTATTCTTGCACTGCTATGTTCAGGACCTTGTCCTTCATACCCATGAGGTAATAACATCACTAATCCAGATAGCCTTTCCCATTTATGTTGAGCAGAAACTATAAATTGATCAATAACTACCTGAGCGCCATTAGCAAAATCACCGAATTGAGCTTCCCAAATTGCCAAACCAGATGGCCAAGTTGCAGAATAACCATATTCAAAACCCAATACTGCTTCTTCAGACAAAAGTGAATCATATATATCAAAACTTGTATTATTCTCCTTAGCAATTTCTGATAAAGGAATAAAACCCAGCCCACTCTCAGTATCAAATACACATGCGTGTCTATGAGAAAATGTTCCTCTCCTCACATCTTGTCCAGTAATTCTTATAGGATATCCATCACTTAATAATGTGGCGTAAGCCATATTTTCAGCAAAACCCCAATTTATCTTCACCTCTCCATTATTCATTTTTAATCTTTCTTCAAAAATCTTAGATGCCTGGCTCCCTAAACTAAAAGAATTGGGAACTTTACATATACCTTTACCAAGTTTATTAAATTTTTTCTTATTAAAGCCTGTCTCTACTTTTGGCCACCATAGAACATCCATATATGGCTCCCAATCAAACCATAAGGAATCATTTGGTTTTTTTGCTAAATTTTTAGCAACACTTTGTCCACCTTCAAGAGATTTTCTATACTCTTTTTTAATTGTTTTTGCTTTTTCCTCAGACAAAAGCCCTCCATCTTTCAAAGAATTTTCATATTGGCTTAACACTGATGGATGCTTAGAGATTTTCCTATACATTAGTGGTTGGGTTGCAGAAGGATCGTCTGCCTCGTTGTGCCCTCTTCTTCTATAACAAAAAAGGTCGATTACAATATCTTTTTTAAATTTATTTCTATATTTGCATGCTATTTTTGCAGCATTAATAACCATCTCAGGATCATCTCCGTTAACATGAATGATAGGAGCTTGTATTATTTTAGCTACATCAGATGAATAATCGGTGGACCTTGAATCATTAATATTACTTGTAGTAAAACCTATTTGATTATTAACAATAATATGAATTGTTCCACCTACATTAAACCCTCTAGTTTGAGACATCTGAAGAGATTCCATAACAACACCTTGACCAGAGAAAGAGGCATCTCCATGAAGTAATACTGGAACAACTTTTGATCTATCTATGTCATTTATTCTATCTTGCCTCGCCCTAACAGAGCCGAGAACAACTGGATCAACGATTTCCAAATGTGATGGATTGTTAAATAATGAGACATGCACCTCACCACCTGGTGTATTAAAGTTAGATGAAAAGCCTAAATGATATTTCACATCGCCTGTGTTGGCTCCATCTAATTCAAGGTCTTCATCAAAAGCTGAAAATAATTCAGATGGAAGCTTGCCCAAAACATTTACTAAAAGATTTAGCCTTCCTCTATGAGCCATACCAAAACATAATTGATTTGCTCCTAATGAACCACAATTTTGAATTACGCTTTCTACTAATGGAACAAGAGCTTCGGCACCATCAATTCCAAATCGTTTCATACCAGGGAATTTAGCAGATAGATATTTAGCCAGGCCTTCTGCAGAGTTAAGTCTTTCATAGATATTAATTTTTTCATCTTCGCTAAATGAATATTCATTTAACCTTGACTCAAACTTCCTTTGAAACCATCTCCTTTCATTAGAATCAAAAATATGATTGCATTCAATTGCAATATTTCCACAATAACTTTCTTCTAACTTTTCAATAATTTCTCTTAACGTTAGTTTATTTGAGTCAGTAAAAGTATCTGTATAAAACTCTTCATCAAGATCATCTTTTGATAGGCCATGAAATTCAATACTAAGATCTTCAACAGTTTTATGTTCCATCATCCCAAGGGGGTCTAGATTTGCTTTAAGATGACCTCTATTTCTATAAGACTTAATTAATCTAATAACTTTACCCTGCCGCTCATCTATTGATGATTTGTGTTCAGTTCTGCTTCTAGAAATATTTCTAAATTCTTTGATTATTTCTTGATGAGATATTTCACCATTAGAATTAGGATGGTTTGGTAAATTGGTGAAAAAATCTAACCACTCCTCTGAAAGATCTTTAGGATTATTAATAAATGTTTCGTAAAGGGTTTCTAAGTAGGCAGCATGTCCTGCTGAAATATGTGAGCTTTTCCAAAGCTCTTTCATAGATAAACTCATTTTATGTTTATATATTAAGCTCCGTCAGAAGCAATTATATCCTTTTTATTTTTATGTAACATTGATTTTATCTCACCAATTGCTTTGTTAGGGTTAAGGCCTTTTGGGCATACATTTACACAATTCATAATTCCATGACATCTATAAACGCTAAATGGATCAGAAAGAGATTCTAACCTTTCTGATGTTTTCAAATCTCTTGAGTCTGCAAGGAATCTATAAGCCTGAAGCAATGCTGCTGGTCCCACAAATTTGTCAGGATTCCACCAAAATGAAGGGCAACTTGTTGAACAACAAGCGCATAGAATACACTCATATAATCCATCTAATTTATCTCTATCTTCTGGAGATTGAAGCCTTTCTTGTTCAGGTGCTGTTGTCTCGTTTTGTAAAAATGGTTTAATTTTTTCATATTGTGAATAGAACTCAGTCATATCTACAACTAAATCTCTTATTACAGGCAATCCAGGCAATGGTCTAAGTTCTATTTTATTCCTTTTAATGACTTCTGAAATTGGTGTGATACATGCAAGCCCATTCTTACCATTAATATTCATTCCATCTGAGCCACAAACACCTTCTCTACAAGATCTTCTGTATGATATTGATTGATCTTCTTCTTTTAAGAGGTTAAGTAAGTCTAATACCATAATATCCCTTTCTGGTTTATCAATGACATATTTCTTCATATACGGAAATTTATCCTCTTCAGGGTTATATCTGTAAAGACTTATTTGTAATTTATTTCCAAACATCAATATGTCCTTACCTTTGGCGGAAAGGCCTCTACTTTTGATGGATTGAAGTTTACTTCTCTTTTGGTAACTAATTTAGATTTAGGATCAAATATAGTATGACATAACCAGTTTTCATCATCTCTATCAGGATAATCATCTCTAGCATGGGCTCCCCTGCTTTCATTTCTTTCATATGCAGATATTGCAGTTGCCTCAGCTACATCAAATAAATTTTGTAATTCGATTGCTTCCACTCTGCTTGTATTAAATGCATCACTTTTATCAGTTAAATGAAGATTATCAACTTTTTGCTTTAAATCTTTTAATTGATCAAGTCCTTGCTTCATAAATTCTCCTCGTCTAAAGACACCAAAATAGTTTTGCATACATTCTTGAAGTTCTTTTTTGACATCGGCTGTATCAAAGCCTGAATTTGATTCATTTAATTTATTTAGTCTCTCTAAGGATGCATCTATATCACCTTTAGTTGCTGAAGTAACACCCCCGCCTGATTTTAATTCTTCTTGTATATGCTTGCCTGTGGCTCTTCCAAATACTACTAAATCAAGCAAAGAATTTCCTCCTAATCTATTAGCACCATGAACAGAAACACATGCTGCTTCGCCAGCAGAAAATAATCCAGGTATCAAATGATCCTCATTATCTATTCTCGTATATGCTTGTCCTGATATATTAGTTGGGGTGCCTCCCATCATATAGTGACAAGTTGGAACAACAGGTATTGGTTCATAAATAGGGTCTACATGGGCAAAAGTTCTAGATAATTCGCAAATTCCTGGTAATTTAGAATTTAAAACATCGGCACCCAAATGATCTAATTTTAAGAAAATATGGTCATTATTTTCACCACAACCTCTTCCTTCAAGTATCTCAAGCACCATAGATCTGGCCACAACATCTCTTCCAGCAAGATCTTTAACAGTTGGGGCATACCTTTCCATAAACCTCTCTCCATCTTTATTTATTAGGTATCCTCCTTCACCTCTGCAGCCTTCGGTAACAAGGGAGCCAGCCCCATAAATACCAGTGGGGTGAAATTGCCACATTTCCATATCTTGAGCAGGATAGCCAGCCCTTAAAGCCATTGCTAAACCATCTCCTGTATTTATTAACGCGTTAGTGGTTGATGCATAAATTCGTCCAGCCCCGCCAGTAGCAAGTACAGTTGCTTGAGCTTTTAAATATGCAACTTCTCCATTTTCAATTGAGAAGGCTATGACTCCTGTAACTTCATCTTTTGAATTTTTAACTAAATCAACTGCAAACCATTCATTTAGAAAATTTGTCCCTTCTTTTACATTGTTTTGATAAAGAGTGTGTAGCAAAGCATGTCCTGTTCTATCAGCTGCAGCGCATGTTCGAGCAGCTTGACCTCCTTTTCCAAAATCTTTTGATTGGCCGCCAAAAGGTCTTTGGTAAATTCTACCGTTTTCAAATCTTGAGAAAGGCAAACCCATGTGTTCAAGCTCAAAGACAGCCTTTGGCCCTTCTGAACATAGATACTCTATAGCATCTTGGTCTCCAATAAAGTCTGCGCCCTTTACAGTATCATACATGTGCCATCTCCAATCATCATTCGGGTCAGCACTTGCAATAGCGCATGTTATCCCTCCTTGAGCAGAAACAGTATGAGATCTTGTTGGAAAAACTTTTGAAACAACAGCAGTCTTCAAACCTGATTTTGCTAATTCAAGTGAAGCACGCATTCCCGAACCCCCGCCACCGATTATCAAAGCGTCAAATTCAATAGTATTTATATTATTCATTATTAATAATAATTATAATTATATATCATTATAACTTATAACCATATTATATATAGGATAACCATTAAATAAAAAATACCTAATGTTGTAAAAACAATAAAATATAGATTTCTTATTAGGCCTGCCCTTTTTGCCAATGATTTATTCAAAAAACCTAAAGTTCGCTCAGTTAAATAATCAGTACCAACAGTCCATAAGCCAACATATGAATGCGCAATAATCATTAAGAAAACAATTGTTGTAAAAGCTTTAACTTTATAAGAAAGGAAAAAATTTGACCAAGTATAGAAATTTATTTCATCGCTAATAATAAGAAAACTAACAATATAAATAAAATATGCAAAAATAAATAAAGAACTATATCTTTGAATATTCCAAATTACTGAGCCTTTCATATAAATAAATACCCTAAATAGCCTATAGAAGTTAATACCCAAATAGAAAGAACAATAATTGATGAATAATGGGCGCCTTTCAATGATTCTCCAACATGAAATAGATCCATAATAAGGTGTCTGACACCAGTTAATATGTGATACCAAAAAATTAATACGCTAATAAAGACAGAAACAGAGAAAAAAGAAACTATGGTTAAATTTTCAATAAGCGCATTAAAACGCCATTCATATTTTAATGAACTAATAATTACTAAAAATAATGGCAATGTTATAAAAAAAACATACATTCCAGATAGTCTATGAGTAATGGATAAAAAAGCTGACAGCGGCAAGCTGATTTTAGTTAAATCAAGATATACTGGCCTTTCTTGCATTGTGTGCTTTAGTTTTAAATATCAATAATTTATTGTTATTAATTTCAATTATACAGCAGATTCTATATATAGATTAGTCAATAGTATCTAATAAATATTATTTCTTTGTCTTCTTATTATGTTTAATTAAGCGCTGTCTTTTTTTAACCTGCCTATCTGTCAATTTGTTTTTATTGCCTTCATACGGATTATCAGCTTTTCTAAAAACTAATTTTAATTGGATGCTTTCAAGGCCTAACTTTGATCTAAATGAATTTTCTAAATATTTTTTATAGTTGTTGGGAATTTTCTTATCTTGATTGGCGTGGATTATTAGAGTTGTTGGACAGGTTCCTCCAAAATGAACATGTTTAAATTTAAGCTGTCTTCCCCTAACTGCAGGCGGAGCGCTTAAAGATATAAATTTTTTTAATAAGCTGTTAAGCATGGACGTTGTAAATTTTTGCTGAGAAGTATCAATTAATTTATTGGTTAATTGAAAAAGTTTCTTAAACCCTTTCTTCTTAATTGCTGATATTTCTACTTTTACTATATTTGATATAAATTCAGATTGCATTTTTTTTGATTCATATAGCTTCTTTAAATTACTTTTTGAAATTAAGTCAATCTTATTTAGAGCAAATAAAACTGGCTTACCATTTTCGATAATCATATTTAATATTTTTAAATCCTGGTCAACAATACCTTCTTGCGCATCGCACATAAAAATTACAATATCGCTTTGTTCTATCGCATGTATAGCTCTAACATAAGAAAAATATTCAATCTTGTGATTATATTTATAACCCTTCCTAATTCCCGCCGTATCAATAAATATAAATTGTTGCTCATTAAATTCAAAAGGTATGCTTATAGCATCAATAGTTGTTCCAGCTATTTCACTTACTATTAACCTATCTTCATTAATAAATTTATTTATAAAAGTTGATTTACCAGCATTTGGTCTCCCAAGAATAGCAACCCTTTTCCCGTCTGGAATGTCTATAGGGTTATTTGGGACTTTTTCTTCAAGATATGATTTAAGTATATTCAAATTCTTAGAATGCTCAGCGCTAATTTCAATAAAGTTATCTATCCCATTTTTTAAAAGGTCTTCTTTGATTAATGAATTAGATTTTTTATCAATTTTATTAAGGACGGCTATAAACTCTTTATTTAATTTTCTTAATTTATAAATGATCTCAATATCTTCTTTATTTAGTTCCTCAGAGCTATCAAATAATAAAATTATTAATGAGGATTCTTCAACAGCTATCCAGGCTTGATTGGAAATTGCTTGCTTAATCTTCTCCTTCTCATTCCCAATTCCACCAGTGTCTATTATTAAAGTTTTCTTATCCTTTAAATTTATAAATCCATGATTCCTATCTTTAGTGAGGCCAGCGTAGTCTGATACTATCGCATCTCTTGATTTTGTTAATTTATTAAATAAGGATGATTTACCTACGTTTGGACGCCCTATTATTGCTATTGAAGTAAACATTTCTACAACTCATTTTATATGTTTAAAGAAAATAAATTAAATTCTTCATCAACAGCATAAAAACTATTGCTTCTGCTAATAAGGGTTTTAATAGGTTTTTTTGAAATTTTCTCTCTTGCTATGGTTGTGCCGTTTAATGGATCAAGAACATGTATATATCCTTCAAAATCTCCAAAGATTAAATTCCCTTTAAAGCTTATAGCATTAGAGATATCTCGATTTAGATAATCTTCAAGGGTCCATGACTCTTCAAGAGTTTTTGATGTGAAAGATTTAATACCTGAATCCGACTCTACGACAATTATCATTCCACGAGTAATTACAGGTGAAAAAAATGATGAAATATCATATGACCAAATTGATCTTTTTTGAGATATATCAAAGATATTGAGTTTACCTTGATAATTAGTTGTATAGATAAGTCCGCCTGCTATTACAGGGCTGGAATCAGCATCAATAAGATTTTCCAGTTCAGATGATCCACTAACATATGAAATAGCTCCATCCCATATTGGAAAGCCAGAATCTAATTCAAAAACGCCAAGCCTGCCATTATCAAATGATACGTAAACTTTATTATCAAAAATTACTGGGCTACTACTTCCTCTAATAGTAAGAGTAGGTAATTTTGATCTATATGACCATAAAATTTCACCAGTTTGGTTATCTAAACTTAATAGTTCTCCAGAACCACTTTTTACAACAACTGCTTTTGCGTCAATTGCCACACTGCTTAGAATTTCACTCTTAACATTTATAGACCATAACTCAGACCCATCATTAATATTTAAAGCTATGACGTTTCCTTGTATATCTGAAACAACAACTATTCCAAATCCAGCTGCCGTACCTGAGGCGAGCGCACCTAATTTTTTTTCCCAATTTTTAGCTCCGGTTATTGCATTTATGGAAGTAACCGTTCCTTCTGAGTCTGAAAAATATAAATTTCCTGAACTAAATGCAGGTAAAAAATTTCCTATATCATTATTTCCACTATAGGAATTTTTCCAAGATATCGAGATATTTTTTTGTTCTGAGAAAGAAATCAATTCTCTTGGTTCATCGGGATCAATCTCATCGCTTTTCCAGAACCTTAACCCATCAAAAGATGTGCAAGAGCTCAAAAGGAAACCAAGTTGTAATAATATAAGAAGATGGATTGATTTTGTTTTCAATTTAAATACCCAGGTTTGCTATTTTCATAGAAATAATTGATTTAGAAGCTTCATCAGAATACTTATCTGATGCTAATTCATATTGGGCTAAAGCCAATTGAATCTTATCTTTCTTAACCAAGATATCTCCTGTTAATTCATGTATAAATGCATTAGTAGAAGAAGATGAATATTTTTCAATTAAGTTAAGAGCCTCATCATATTCTTGATTTGATATATGAATTCTTGCTGCGTTTACTCTTGCTAATTTATTAAAGATCTTATTACCATTAAAACGATCAGTTATTGAAATTAAATCATAATAATTTTTTAATGCGCTTGAGAAGTCTTTATTATTAGCATCTAAACTTGCCTTTTTTAGTAAGGCGACCTGAGTATAACCAGTCTTACCATAATCTTTTAATAAATCTTCAAGAAGATCATTTATTTTTTCTAGGTCTTGATCTTCTAGTTCAATCTCAATGAGTAAATCTTTATAAATTTTTGCTGCATTTTCATGTTTTTGTTTTGAAATCTGATTTGATATAACAAAATATGAGACTGATATTAAAATTATAGATAATATAAGAATTATTAATTTCTTATATTTATCTAAGAACTTTAATAGCGGTAAAAATCTTATATCATTTTCATAAACATTATTCATATAGATTCCTGTTTCCTTTTATACAATTGATTTCATAAAATCATGTAATTCATTAAGAGTCATATTGGATTGTTCAGAATTCTCATCTAATAATGACTTAACAATAACTGTATTTGATTTTAATTCTTCTTCTCCAATTATTAGAGCATATGAGGCATTATCCTTGTTTGCTCTTCTTAATTTAGATTTTAAACTACCTTCAGATAGCTGAATATCTAGATTAAGGTTCTTATTCACTGATCTTAAATCGTGCGCTATTTTATATGCTTTTTGCTCAATTTTGCTAGATAAAATTATAAAAGATACTAAAGTTTTATTAATTTCATTCGCATTGGCTATGCTTGCCAATCTCTCTATACCTATTGCCATCCCAATTGCTGGTAGGTTTTTGCCACCTAATTGAGAACAAAGCTCATCATATCTTCCGCCTCCCAAATACGCATCTTGTGCACCAAGATCGGAGGAAGTGGCTTCAAAAACAAAGCCAGTGTAATAATCTAATCCTCTAACTAATGTATGGTCTATTTCAATATTACAATCATTTGAAAATGTATCTTTTATTAAATCTAATAAATCTAAAGAATCTTTAGGCAAATAATCAGATATTTTTGGAGCTTCATTAAGAATATTTTGTGTTTCAGGGTTTTTAGAATCTAGAATTCGTAATGGATTTCCATCCAATCTTTCTAGATCTTTTTTATCCAGTTTTGATGAAAAAGGTTTTAGATAATCTACAAGTTCCTTACAAAATAACTTTTTACATTCCTTATTACCCAAATGATTAATTTTAATTACTGGATTTTTAATTTCTAATTGTTTGTTTATTGAGCAAATTAAAGAAATCATTTCTAATTCAGCCAAACCCTCTTCATATCCCAAAATTTCAATTCCAGCTTGATAGAATTGTCTAAATCTTCCTTTTTGCGGCCTTTCATATCTCCACATGGGCCCCAAATACCATAGCCTGTGAGTATCTCCGTCAATCTTTTTTTCTATTATTGATCTAATAACACCTGCTGTACCCTCAGGTCTAAGTACTATTCTTTTATCATTTTTATCTAAGAATGAATATAGTTCCTTGTTTACAATATCAGAACTATCGCCTACAGATCTTTTAAATAAATTTTCATCCTCTAAGGCTGGAGTTCTTATTTCTGATAAACAATAATTTTCAAAAATATTTCTAAGAACATTCTCTGTAAAGAAAATTCTATTAGACACTTCGCTCTTGTCTGCTTTCTTGCCTACCAAATCCATCATGCCTGTAAGTGAATGAATTTTTTCCAATTTAACTCCTTAATATAATCTTTTCAGATTCGCTTTTGTTTTTAAGTATCTTATCTCTCACCTG
>Ga0208277_1001133_pt1 | contig 15642 bp, 8 predicted proteins | sample ETNtaG_5_FD_185782 | JGI IMG/M metagenome (GOLD analysis project Ga0208277, IMG submission 185782) | Marine microbial and viral communities from oxygen minimum zone, Eastern Pacific Ocean - ETNP201406SV205 (SPAdes) (version 2) | ecosystem: Environmental > Aquatic > Marine > Oceanic ...
TTTTTTCTCTTCATCTCCTTTTTTGACTTTTGCTTGAAAAATATTATTTAATCCAAATGTCATTGATTTACGTTCAGATCTAGGTGTGTTTCCTGCCATTGTACCAGAAAATCTATCTAGAAATATTTCATTGCCCAGTGAATCTTTTTCTGTTAGTACGTACCCAAGGTCTTGACCAAATACTTTTTTAGAAAAGTCTGGAGTCCATGAGTAACCAATGGATGGTGACATGACATGTCTAATTGCTTTCAATGGTCCTATGGGTATTGCAAAAAGACCATATACTTGTGTATTTGCATTCATGGAAAATGAACCTGTGGTTCTAGATGCAAATCCTGTTTTAGTTTTTTTATCAAAAGTAGAACCATCCCACATACCTTCTTGAGTTTCATTCACCCATGCAGATTTTAGATTAACGCTTGGATTTATTGAAATATATTTGAATAATTTTTGTGGAGCATTAATGGTTGATGTGTGTATCCATCCATTATTCTGTTCATTTTTTTCTATCAGCGTACCAGATGTGTCTCTTTCCCATTTAAATTGTGCACTATCAACCTGAACAGATTCATAATAATCTCTGTTTTTATTGGTGTAATTCAATCCATAATTCCATGTGATGGTGTTGTACCATTTCTTTTTTGTAGCACTAGTTGGAAAGAGATTACTTTGCCCATGGCGGAATGAAAATTTTGGGAAAGTTTTATTACCAATATTTATTTGAGTTCCTTCCCTAGTTGGTGAAATAAAAAAATTACTGCTGGGATTTGTCTTGTCATCGATAAGCAGATCAACATTAGAATAATAATTGGCACTGAATGAATTTTTTGTTTTAGGCCAACGTTTTGAATAGCTCATGTTTGATATGGCTTTTTGATCCATGCGTTCTGCTTCTGATAGGCCATATTTTTTATTATAGTCTCCACTAGTGGAGTAGGTTACATTTGCATTCAAAGATTGGTTATTCCTTAACTCTTGTTTATGTGTCCAGCGCAATGTGGTACTGGTATTTCTATTTTCTGCGAGATCCATTATGTCATTGGTCCCACTTAGATATTGCCGATTGAAAAAATTCAGGCTCCCACTAAATTTATATCGAAGTCGATACTGGGTATTTATTCTAAATGTTGTACCTTGTTTGTCACCGAAGCCTAATGTGAATTTTGAATCCCAGTAATCGTTAGGAGCCCAATAAAATCCAAGGCCTTGAATGTACTGACCTCTGTTTTTATTATCGCCATATGAAGGCATTATCCATCCTGAATGGCGTTGTCCTCCTTTGTGGGGGAATATTCCTAATGGTATTCCAAAAATTGGAATTTGTCCTAAATGAAGGATTATTGGTCTAGCAACGACCACATCATTTTGGATTATTTTCATTTTTGATGATTCAAAGTGGAAATGTGCGGTATCATAATCGCAAGTAGTGTAAGTTGAGTTTTCAATAAAAAATACTTTTTTCGACTCATTTTTTATTCTGCTACCGGTGTAATAGCCATCATCTGCTTTTGTTTCTCCTTTTGCGATTCGTCCTTTTCTAGTTTTTAGATTATAGGTCATGGCGTCTCCTGTCATTGGATCTCTGCCTTCTTCTTTTATCAAGGGAGGGATTGGCTCACTTAATGTATCACCTTCCATTCTAGGGAGAGCATCAAGCATATTGGTCTTCCAGTTTACTTTTACAAACCCGGCATCTAAATTTGTTCTATCATGTCTTATATTGACACTTCCTTTAAAATCTGATTCATCGTTGAGAAAATGGTATTTTATTTTATTTGCTTTATAAATGACAGGTTGATCATTATCATTGAACACTGAATCAGGGCTGTATTTACCTTCTGATCCACCTATAATATTGATTTTACTCAGGTCATCATCATAAAATGATAATGCAATGGTATCTCCGGATGCGTTGTTTTTACCTTGATATATGGAATCTTCAAATATATGATAAACTGTTTTTGCCATTCCTTCTATTCTTAAAGAGTCTAATGTCCCATTTTTAAAAAAACTGGTCAATGCAGTTCCTTCCATTTTATCTTCGAATCTGAGACTATCTCCTACTTGGGTAGAGTCAACTAAAGATCGTTGAAATCCTCTAATGGGGGTTATTGCAAAGGCATTTTTAGGTATATATAGTTTTTTTAACATTTCTTGTTCATAGCTCAATATGATTCTTGTCCCAGTTAGTAGTCGATCTTTCTCTTTTATTTCTGGCTCCACATCCAATATTGTTTCTTCATTTCCTCTATTATATTTTGCTATTCCACAGGTTGCTATTCTGGAAGAATCTTGAATGATTACATTTCCAATTGCCGTGTAGGAAACCCCATCCTGAGTATTGTCTTTCTGGTATTCAATTCTATTTGCATTGATTGTCTGTCCTTTTTGTATAAGAGTTACATTACCACTTGCAATTCCGCTATCAATATTGGTAAAAATAGTGATGGTGTCAGCTTTCAGATCATAGTCATCATCCCATACATGTGAACTACCAATACTGAGCAGTCGATCTTCCCTTGAAAAAAACTTAATGGTATCGCAGGTGAGATTCATTTGATCTTGAAAAGCAGATACTTCATCATATAATATGGCAAGTCCATCTTTCTCATATTGTCGACCTTCTTGGCAATTAAGAGTTAGGTTGCCTTTGGTAAATACCACATTCCCGGAAATGAATTTTATAGGTTTTCCATCTAATGACTTACTCTCAAGTATGTTTGCCTTCTCCAAATAAAGTCTGTCATTTGCAAAAAGAAGACATCCGAATTGAAATAAAACAAAATACTTTAATATCCTTTTCATTTTTGGGGACATTATGGAACCAATACAGTTTGTGACATTGCCATCATAAGGTAAATTTACGCCACTTTTTTAACAGTTGAGAAACGTACATATAATGGAGTTCGCATTACAAATATCATAGATATTTTCAATCGTTAATTAAATTAATTGTAAAAGGGAATAGGAGCAGAATAATTATGGAAAATGGATTAATAGTTGAAGAATTGATCGTTGGTGATGGCGATGAGGCACAGGACTATAGCAAGGTTGTAGTAAATTATACAGGTACTCTTGAAGATGGTTCCATATTTGATTCTTCCCTAAAACCAGGTCGAGAGCCATTTACCTTTACTCTTGGCGCAGGTTCAGTCATAAAAGGGTGGGACCTAGGAGTCAAGGGGATGAAAGTTGGTGGTAAAAGGAAATTGACCATTCCTGCAGATCTTGGATATGGTGACAAAGGTGCTGGGAATGTCATTCCACCAGGAGCGACACTTATATTTGAGGTTGAACTCTTAGAGGTTGAAACTTATTAAATAGCCACCGTAGCTCAGTTGGTAGAGCAACGCATTCGTAATGCGTGGGTCGCTGGTTCAAATCCAGTCGGTGGCTCTTTTTAATCAACTTTTTGATAGTATTTTGCAGATCGCCATGCGCCGTAGATCTCACCTAGATATACCACTGCTGCAGTTGTAAAAAATACTGGTCTTGAAATGGTTTTTTTTTCTGATAAATAGGCAATATTACCTGTTAAAATGACCGTCGAAAAACCCATTATTCCATCCATTGTTCTACCAGAATAAGCACGACCTGACCCAGGTATGATCGCAGATAATATTGCTGCAATTAGTGGTGATTTATTAGAAGAACGTGAGCTATTTTGTTTGACAAGGTCTATTAGTCTCCCATCTTCGTCATTAAATGGATTCTTGGATTCCAGATGATAACCATATGCGAAGGGATTACAGCGCGTTATTCTTTCAGATGTCATTATGCACCCTTTTAGAATTCCATTTTTGCTTATGGCTTCAGCTCCATAGTTAGAACAACTGGGAAAGAATTGGCAATTAAACATATTGGTGTTATATGACAGGCGTTGCCATAGTGAAATTGGAAGTATTCCAATTTTGTTTAAAATAGGGTTTGTTTTAGAGATTAATAATGTGTCGGCAGGATACTTTGATTGTGCATATAAAAAGCAATGAAACATCATTATTAGAAAAATACGTGTCATGATTAAAATTAGTTAGATTTTTATTAATCTTAAACTTGTTCCTATTTAGATTTTAACTATAATGGAAAGTTTAATTGACATGGTATTCTCTAATCCCGTTTATTTGGCCATAGCTGTCATTCTTGCTATTTTATTGATATATGCTCTAATAAAAAAAGTCATAAAACTCATTCTTTCCATAGGGATACTATTGGTCATTTATGTGATTTATTTGCATTATACAGGCCAAGAAGTCCCAAAGAATATGGAAGACCTAAAAGAGTCTGTCTCTGAAAAAGTAGAAAAGGTAAAAGAAGCAACTTCAGAATCCATTAATGAGGCAAAGGAGTCAACGCGTAAAATAGTTGAAGAGAAAGTTGAGGAAAAACTGGATAATTTGCTAGGCGACTAAAAGGTCATAACAAATTACTTGCAAGTTCTGCAAGGTCACTACGCTCGCCTTTTTCTAATGTAATATGGGCAAAAACATCTTGTCCTTTCATTCTGCTTATCAAATAGGTTAGTCCATTAGACTTTTTATCGAGGTACGGATGGTCAATTTGATGAATATCGCCTGTGAATACTACTTTTGTACCTTCTCCTGCTCTTGTTATGATGGTCTTCACCTCATGGGGAGTTAAGTTTTGAGCCTCATCAACTATGAAAAATGATTTTTGCAGACTTCTCCCCCTTATATAAGCAAGAGGAGTTATCAATAATTTTTCGTGTTCTAACATTTCATTAATCCGTAAAGCACGTTGATCACTATTTTTAAACTGATTGCGGATAACAGAAAGGTTATCAAATAGTGGTTGCATATAGGGGTCCAATTTTGAATGAATATCTCCAGGTAAAAATCCAAGATCTCTATTGCTCAATGGTATGATTGGCCTCGCTAGAAAGATCTTACTGAAACTTTTACGTTTTTCAAGCGCGGAGGCCAATGCAAGCAGAGTTTTCCCCGTTCCTGCTTTCCCTGATATTGTTATCAACTGAATCCTATTGTCTAATAACATATTCAATGCAAAAGACTGTTCAGCATTTCTTGGAATTATTCCGTAAGCATTTGGATTATTAATTTGGACTATACTTTTTTCAAAAGGATCAAAATAGGCAAGGACTGATTTTTGACCATTCTTCAAAATGAAATTTTCATTTGGTGTTGGTTTTTCAATGGATTGTAAATCATTAGTTCCAATATCAACAGAACTGTATACCATATCAATTTCCTCAGTACTAACATTTTCAATTAATCGATTACCTGGATATATATCACTAATATCTTCAATTGTATCTGTAGTATAATCTTCAGCTAAAATACCTAATGATCTAGCCTTGAGCCTTATATTGGTATCTTTTGAAACCAGTACAATTTTTTTATCTGGAGTTTCTTCATGAAGCTTAAATGCACAATTGATTATTCTGTGATCAGGGCAATCTTCTTTAAAAATTACTTCTACGTCAGGGTGCCAACTATGATTTACAACAACCCTGATCTTTCCATCAAATTGATTCAAGTCACTCATATCTGAGTCAACAGAGAGTTCATCCAAGAGGCGGAGGAATTCTCTGGCATTATAATGTATCTGTTCATTGCCTCTTTTAAATTGATCGAGTTCCTCTAAAACAGAAATAGGAATAACAACTTCATTATCTTCAAAATTTTGGATGCAAGTCGCATCATGGAGAATCACATTGGTATCTATGACAAAGATTTTCTTAGATGGATTGGCCATTTTGATAATTGACTAAATTTGAGATTGATTTTTTCATTTATGGTTGTCTGAGAAATTAAATAAAAAGAGTTAGTTTTTCTTTAAGAGTTGCCATATCAGGGAATAAAGTCAAACATGGCTCCCAATATCTGATATAGTATTATGCTATAAATTAATGCTAGGCCAAGTAACGCAGCAGGCGTTATCCTAAAACGAACACGGAATCTACTGTGCCCTTTTCTATGATCATAGTATTCGATCAATGCCTCTAGTGTCACTTTGCTTATGTAAATACATATACAATACAATATCAATAGGATCAACTGATCTATAGCAGAGAGTGATTTTAGCCATTGTCCAAGACTCATTTCATACCTCTTAAAATAATTTTAAATTCAGATAATATCATTGAAGTAGCACCCCAAACCACCTCCCCGCCCAGGTCAAAATATGGAATGGTAACTGTTTGATTAGAAAAAATTTCTTGTTTTAACTTCAAGTTATTATCAAGCATCAGATCATTTATAGATACTGAAAATATGCGTTCCACCTCACTATCTTGAACTTTTGTACGTGGTTTTTTATTAGTCCACCCTACATATGGAAAGATTCTGAAATTAGATATAGGCACATAGAAAGAAGTGAGACCACCAATGATTTTAATGATGTTTTTCTCAACACCGATTTCTTCATTTGTTTCACGAATTGCAGCACCTTCATTTGATTCGTTATCCTTGACCACTCCGCCAGGTAAGGATATTTGACCTTTGTGGTGTTCAACTTTTTGACTACGTATGGTAAGGAAAAAAAACCAACCCTTATCAGATGGATACAATAGAAGTAATACAGACGCTGGCTTCCCTTTATTCTCATCATCCTCTAATGAAAATCTGTTTGGAATCATCATCATTTTTTTTTGTGCATCCCAGCCAGGAAGAGTTGTTTTTAACTTATTTGATAGTGCATCAATAAATAATGGGGTCATAGCGCGAAAAGTTATCCCATTTTTAATTCTTCTACCCGAACTTTAGTAATTAAAAAACACCAATGAAATACAAACATATCATATGGGATTGGAATGGCACATTGCTTGATGATACATGGCTTTGTGTAGAAGGGATCAATAAAAGTCTTGAAAAAAGATCTTTGCAAACAATCACAAAAGAAATATATAGGAAGGTCTTTTCATTCCCAGTAGAGGACTATTATGAGAGATTGGGGTTTGATTTCAAAAAAGAACCTTTTGAAGTCGCCGGAGATGAGTTTGTTGCATATTATGCTAAGTGTTTCCACAAAGTAAAACTACATAAACAAGTATCATCTGCTCTAGGGGCTCTTGAAATCGCTGGTTTCAGTCAATCTATTCTTTCAGCTGGAAAGCAAGAATATTTAGATCAATGGGTCAAAGTTCATGGCCTATCAGAATATTTTATGATCATACGCGGCATAGATAATCAATATGCAAGAGGTAAGATTGAACTTGGAATCTCATTTATTAAGGAACTTCCTTATGAAAAAGATGAAATCATCATGGTTGGCGATACGGTTCATGATAGTGATGTTGCAGATGCGATGGGAATAGATTGCCTTTTAATAGACCATGGTCATATGGGAAATAAAAAGTTAAAAGCAACAGGTCGGAAGGTTTTTTCAAATATTGAGCAGGTCCGTGACCATTTAACGTAGTCTATTAATTAGCACCATCTAAGATATATAATACGTCGTATACATTTATTGATCCAGTCCCATCCATATCAGCAGCCAAAAATTCAGTAGGCTGTAGAGCATATAATTCCAATATGGAATTAACACATAGTAACGCATCTAAGCTGGTTATTGACCCATCCCCATTGACATCACCCATTTCATGCTGATCAGATCCTTGCTCTAATGCAAAGACGGATATTGTGTGTTCATCTTCTTCGCCATTAATTCCACGAATATTCAATGTTACATCATATATCCCTGGCTCTTCGCAAAACAGAGAAGCGGTTTGGCCAACTCCAAATATCTCTGAGTTGAAGATCCAAGTTCTATTTCCAACTGGCCCAGTTGATTCATCAAAGAAATGAAAATAGTTCGGGACGAATATAATGTTTTGTGTCACTTTGGGATTGGCATTTAGAAGGTTAAGAGGTCCTAAAATGGCATTTTCCAATTCTAATCCAAACTGGTCTGATTGTTCTTCATCATGGTAGAATTGGATGTAATCGTAATCGTTAGGATATGTTATTGATATTGGATATTCTGTTATCAAGCGTAGCGTATCCCACTCAATAAGGCCAATATCATCAAACCAGGAATATGCGAATCCTGAATCGGGGATATCGCTGTTTGCTCTAATGTCAAAAAATTCTGCTTCTTGATCAATTGGAACATTGCCCCAATATTTTTGCCAACTAGAAGTACCGGATATGGAATCGCCCATTGATGAGGTAAATAAACTTTCACCAGTTCTACCAATTGCTAATCTGGCTTCAATAGTTACATTCTTGGAATTTTTTGTTTTTATGAAACCGTGTATCGTATGTTGAAATTGATTATCATATGGAAAACGGTCCTCAAGGTTGGTAATAATGTTATTAGGGGAATCAGATGACCTGATATGTAGGAGTGCATTTTTTCCTCTACGATATATTGAATCCTGAACCATTTCATTCTCACTGTTTACATTCCATAGGCTACTGCCTTCATTTTCAAAGTTTTTCATCCATACTTTTTCTCTACCTATTCTAAAATGTGTTATGCTAGGATGCCCATTTTCTATTGAGCTAATGCTACCAGAATTTGATAATACTATTGGTTCTGATTCGAAATAATTCTGCCCATTGAATAAAGTAGGTTTGTAATTATCTGTCCATGCATTATACTGGATCATTTCAACCATAATGGAATTTGTATCCATCAAAACATGTGCTTTATTATTGTCTTTATCCACATGAATATATGTGTCTAAGTCTTTTGAGAGTTGTGCGATATGATTTAGAATTTGATTACCCAATTCACCCTTGGCTGGGACTGTTAGGTAATCATCAATATATATAGGGTCAATCATAAAATCAGTAAACCCACTTTCATCGGCCTCTGCATTAAGAATCATTGAAGGGTATGTTTCAGGGTAATTCAAATCGAAGATAAAGTTACCTAAGGAATGTGCAATCAATTTACCATTGTAGATCTCTACTCCTTGAATAATATGAGGATGATGAACCACTACGAGGTCAGCACCTTCATCAATTGCAAAATGCCTAATGGCCCTGTCCCACATCTTTGGTCGATCCATTCTCCATGAATAGTCGTCAATTTCCGTTCCTTGCTCTGGGGTCATTTCAAATCCAAAGGAGCTTGCAGGATTGGTTTTTAAATTGCCAAATGATTTAATTCTTGATATTGAATCATAGTCAGAACCAGGGGAATGAGAATATTCACTTCCTGCATGCATTTCAATAATAACCAGATCGGCAAATGAATCAACAGTCTCTATCTGTTGTCTTAGGTAGTAAGGAGTCATATACGCAAAGCCAGATTTACTTTCACCAGCATTAAGATATGGCTGGTAGTTATTATATTGACCTGTACGATCACTTGATGCCAAAAATGCTATCACTTGTCCTTTTACAGATTTTATTGCTGGAAGATATGCTTCGTAGCTATTCATTCCAGACCCCGAATGTAAGATGCCTGCTTCATCTAATATGTTTTGGGTTTGTATCATTGCGGGTTCCATATAGTCTAGTATATGATTATTTGCCAACGATACTACATCAATCCCTCCATAAATGAGTCCGCTAACATTCTCTGGTGCGCAGCGGAAAACGATACTTTTCGTGGGATGTGGATAGCCCTGGTCTGAAAGAGGAATCTCCAAATTTGCAATGGATAGATCGGCAGCCATTCCAAGTAATTCCATTGTAGGTTCAAATAATGATTGAACACCTTGAGTTGAAATAATTCCATCGCTATCCTCGAACCTACGTCCCATCATAATATCCCCAACAAAATTCATTGTCAGAGGAAAGCTTGTGCTGCCTTGGTCAAGATCTATCGTTGCTGATGCCCAGCCATTTTGCCCAGTTTCATCTTGCACGGTCAATAGGACAGTATATTCGTGATCATCTTCAACTAAATAGCTGTGGTTTGGATTTGGGATATTCGAGGTATTACCATCCCCGAATTCCCAGTGATATGTAAATGCATATGAATCTGTGTCTTGAACGATTGAATTGAATGAGATATTGATTCTTCTATTTTGATCATTATTGCGAATATCCTCGATCTCGTGGGCAATGGATACTATTGGACTGATGGCAAGATCTGATGTTATGTTTCTGATCATACTAAAACGGATACTACCTGGGTCACTATTACTTGCATCATGATCATTAATAAATTGAACCTCATTAATGGATGACAATGTATCATGCCATGCTAGCCAATCGTTACCCAAAGGCAATCTGTAAGAATGCCAGCTACCAAGTTCATTAGACCCTTGATAAACTGGGATCCATTCTTCAATATCCAAAGTCTTTGACCCGGAAAAAGAATACCTGATCAGATCATCTCCATTTGAGAAGCCAATTCCCTGTATTTCGGATATGCTATCTGTTTTTGAGAATATCTGTAAAATGGTTCCAGTATCAGGCATGAAAGGTTCAATTTGAATGGCCTTCCAGGTATTCCCAAAGAGGACTAGACTGTGGCTGTTTCCTGGAATCGTATTGATTGAATCTATGGTATAGTCTTCTTGGTCAATGTCTTCATCCAAGACTCCTTGTATAAGGGTGGCCTGATCAAATTCCAAAAGAGTATCGGGTAGAATATGTCCAGGAAGAAGATTTGAGACTGCTTTAGACCAAGGACCAACATTGTTAAAGTAATCAGATCCACGAATTCTCAGCCACCAATGATTCGCATTGTTGAGGCCTGATAATGTGTATTGGTCTTGTCGCATGTATTGTAGATCAGGATGGTCTTGAAGGTCAAATGTCAGAACATCAGTGAATAAAGTATCCGTGGATGCTTCAATTTGAAATGATCTAAAGTTGGTATCATCAGTTGGTGCCCATGTTAGGTATACTTCATCAGAGTTATCCATATTATATGCTCTAATGAATTCAATGGAGTCAGGTGCAATATTATCATCCATTGATTCCCAATGAGATAGATAGGATTCCGTTGCTTCGATAAATGGCTGATAATATTCTCGGATCATTGAAAAATTTTCAATAGTAGTGGGGTAAATTCCATTTTCATATGTTACTTCATCCGAGATTCCAAGGCTATCAAAAAGCATAGGTTTTTCATCCAATTCGATATGAACCCAAGGTTCATAGACGGAAAATCCATTTACCATGGACTGGAGATCATTCATTTGTACGCCATTCGTTGGTCCTTTTAGTTCTGTCGCGAGAGTAATTGGGAATTCATTTATACCATTATCATAATTGAATTGATCATCAAAAAAAGCCTCATAATAATCAGTTACATGAACAGGTGAGGTATTGTTGAATTGCCCTTCTGATATGGGATGTTCTGGAGTAAAGTTGATAATGTCAAAATGATCATCAGTAAGGTCTCTAATCGGTTTATTGGTCAATGGATTTTGTGCTCCAGCAGCAAGGATGACTGATTTACGTGGTGCGTGAGTGCTATTGTCAAAACTGTGTATTGCAAAAACAAGGGGCCAGTGTGTGTTTGATCCAATAAGCGGATGAATAACAGTTTCTTGAAATTTTTGAAAAACAGTGTGAGGATTTCTTGAAGGATCAGATAAAGACTTGCTGTTTGTAAAATTGCCTAATTCTGTCCATAACACCTCTCTTCCTGCCCCATTGATCATAAAAGCATAGGCATCAGTCTGCAAGAAAAGATCGAGAGCTACGTATGGTGCTATGAAATCATCACATGGATGAGGTACCTGAATAACTACTTGTTCTCTTTCTGCATCTGGATTAATGATGAACATGCCCCAGCTATTACGGAAAGATCCTATTACATCATCAGCTTCGTTGTCTGGTTGATTGATATCGATAAAGCTCGTATCAAGTTGCTCTCTGATTATGTGAAATGTTCTATTATAAATTGTATCTTGGAAAATTACCAATTCATAGAAAAATGAAGATAGGGAATCTTGCAATAATGAATCGACCAGTGATGTGTCTCCTATGGCAAATCCTGTAAAAATAGAATTCCAATAATCAAGCGTTGTGCTTCCTTCATCCAGTCTTTTATAAGTACCAAAACCATTTGTCTGAACGTCAAGCCAATCAGGGCCGTAGTCGTTGAAACCTTCATCTGCAATTCCCTCGGTTACATGGCTTAGCCAATTATCATATGAAGAGTTTGGAGATACTCCAGAGACAAAGCCGGTTAATGTTCCTCGCTCACGAACAATCTCAGCATTTGATATGCTTAATATGTATAGTAGGAGTAGTGTAGTTGTCCATTTCATCGTAATACCAATAAGAAATATATTCTCTTATCAATCAATAAATGAAGGAGGAAACAGATGAAATAAGTTAATTATTTTAGATAGATTAATTTTTGATAATGTGATGAGTTTTTGATATCAAGTTGTGCAAAATAAATTCCTGCTCCGACATCATACCCGAATTGATTTTCTCCATTCCACTTTATCAAATGTTTTCCAACTCCAAGATGGTCAATGGGGAATTCAGTTATTTTTTGGCCAAGCACATTAAAAATAATGATACTTGAATTTAAAGGAGATGAGATTTCAAAAGGAATAGTCACTGAGCTATTGAATGGGTTAGGATATGCAGGCATGAGAGCATACTCAGAGGGAAGTCGATTATCTGATTCATCGTTATGGAGGTAGTTGGTATTTTGAACGCCAGGAGACCCATAACCTGATGAACTTGACCAAGCTCCTAAAAGGGAATTATCTAAATTGGGGTTCTTTAATTCTAGAGTTGGTCCACCACCATCTGGATCAGAAGGCCAAGGCAGGTCATCGTCGTAACTGACAGAATCGATTAACACATCATTTTGGTCAAAGATCTTTACATCATCTCCACCACCACCTAGCCCAAAATCAAAAGGGCCAATAATCAGGATGTCATTAGAATAGTATTCTGAGAAAGCTGAAAGATCATTCGAAACGATCAAATATCCATCACTCGTAAGGATGGTCTCATCAGGAAAATTATATGCATGGTCATTATTGTCATCTTTCAGGGTGTATCCTGAAAGATCTAGATCCATTTCTCCTGGATTATGAATCTCTATCCAGTCACCGGACTCATGATCGTCGCTTGAATTATAATTAATCTCATTAATGACCAAGGCACCAGGAGTTAATTCAGTAGGTAAAAAAACTGCGGTAAGTGTCATGCCATCGGTAATGTTTACTTTCATTGTGCTGCTTGAATCTGGGAATTCCAGCCATTGACTGAACTGATAGCCATCTTCTTGGATTGCCTTGACTTGAATTGGGACAGTAGGGAAATAGTATCCTTGCCAGCTTGATTCTGATATTTCTAGCGTGTTTAATTTGACATACCCTCCATATTCTGGTGTCCTTGATATGGAAACCTGGGAAATACTTGCAAGGTCAAATTCATTTCTCAAATGGGTTATGGCATAATTTCTTCTTTGATTTGCAAAATTACCCATCACACCTAATCTATTTTCCCAGTTTGTTGTAGAGTTAGGCCAGTCACCATCATTATACCATCGATTTCGATGTATTGGGACCATCTCTTCCACATTGCTTACTATAGAATCAAGATGCGTAGTTAAAAACTCTGGCATGAAAACGGTATTTAGCATATCGCAATAAATATTTACAAATGCATGTTTGAAATGCTCATTTTCAATTAGTTTTCTAAATACAAGTGTGCTCCAAGGTGGATTGGGCCACCCTGGTCCATTTGGATCCAATGCATAAGACAGTGTGTTGAAAGTAAATGCGTTGGGGTCCCAGATACCAAAACCAAAGTCAGTATCATATAGAATCCACCTCCATTTTCCTCCTACCCGATGATCTCTCCAAAATTTGATGTTATTTCCAGGCCAGTCTCGATTATCTACGAAAATCTGGAATGCTTGATAGCTCATATATGATTCAATATCGATCCAATTCTCCAAAGCATTTTCAACAATTGGGTCATTCATTTCCTGTGTTTCTAGATAATTCATCAATATTTTGTAATCTGCATTTGTTCCATGAACAACGTTCTCATCATTCACTCCTTCAATATCCAAAAGGTCTATGTGCTCTGAGCCAATTGAGTGATTCGAAGATATGAAATGTTCACTTACCTTTTCTCTGATGTTTTGAATGCCCCAAAAATCACCATTGATGTATAGCGCTGCTGGCCTATATTTTTGATGGTCAATGTCTAGTCCTTCTGTTAGGCTGGTTATGAAACCATCTCTTAAAATGGTCGACTCCCAGTCATTTCCTGAATTACGTAAAACAAAAGACTCATACTTCTCAATATCTGAATTTGGAAACAATTGATAATCAAAAACGCTAGGACCAATGTGACTCCTTGAAAAGATAGATATGGACTTTTGAGGAAATGCCCTGCTCCAACCTCCAAATACTTTTGCACCAGCATCTGCAGAATAACCTAAGCCATTAACTTCTAATATTTCGAAATGAATAGGACGTTCCCAGTCCTCCCAAAAATTGGCACCGAAGTATGGAAAATTCCATGTATCAGCATTTGGTCCCATTACATACATCCCGGTATCCTCATCAAAGAAAGAATTATGGTCTGTCGTAATAAAAATAGCAGGTAATCCAGAAGGGGGATTTTCTTCAAGAAAGAAAGTTCTGGTACCAATATCAGACTTGACCCATCCATCTAAAAAAGATCTTGCTCTAATTACTGTGGTCTCATCGATGGTTATGGGGTATTCATACTGAAGATCAGATATATTCGGGATGCTTCCATCTGTGGTAAAATAGATCAATGAGCCATCTTCATCATTGTCTAGCTCAATTTGTAGTTGGTCACCATCATAAAATCCAGATTCTAATGAGAATTCTGGAATAGATAAGGAGCCTTGATAAGAAAAATTGGAATTTGAAGTGCCTGGTGTGGGTTCATTGAATAAAGCCCATTGTTCACCTTCCTCCTGCCGCCCAAATGACATATCTGTATCCAGATCCATCACACTAATCGAATCTAAAATGGATTCTTCTGCTGTGCTTATAAATAATGTCTCGCCTTCAGAACTAAGTCTAAAATTCGTATGTAAAAAGGAATTTGGAATTACAATTGACTGGTTAGGTTCTGATACCTCATCCATGATGCTTCCATACCCAAGAGTTAGGAAAGGTATACAACTTAGGTCTGAAGAATTCACGGTATAATTGTGAACCTCGATCGCTAATGTATTTGTTCCCTCCAGTATTGGGAAATTACTTAGGTCAATATCAATTTGTTCAGGAAAGCCCCCAGCATAGATTTCTGCTTCATGTAGCGCAGTTGCAGTAGTGGTATGGTATACAAGAGATCCGGGGCTACCTAGATTTCTTCGTGAGAATTCAGTCCCATTAAGATAGGCAACATACCCATCATCATAATCAAGATGGAATAGCACCCTGTAAACGATGGATGGGTCTTCAATCTCAAATTCTTTTCGAACATAGACACTAACAGTTTGGGATATTTCAGTATTGTCATCATTGTCACCATAGCCAAAACCACTTTGCCCTATTGGCCAAAAACCTATGTCGGTTTGAGGCGACTGCCAATTGGAGATAGGTTCGTTATTGCCAACCCAGTAAGACCAAGCATCACCCCAATCAATTTTTGCATCCCACTGAACAATGAAATCTTCCCTATCCTTTTCAGATGCAAATAGAACCAAAAACTCATCTGGGTCCAAGATAATAGGAGGGAAGGTCCACTTTAAAAGATCATTGGCATCATCCGTGATGCCAAAGCCCATAAG
>Ga0208277_1001134_pt1 | contig 15642 bp, 14 predicted proteins | sample ETNtaG_5_FD_185782 | JGI IMG/M metagenome (GOLD analysis project Ga0208277, IMG submission 185782) | Marine microbial and viral communities from oxygen minimum zone, Eastern Pacific Ocean - ETNP201406SV205 (SPAdes) (version 2) | ecosystem: Environmental > Aquatic > Marine > Oceanic ...
ATGCTCAACTAATTCTTCTATATTCATTAGATCAGATTTTGCAATAAGTTGCCCAATCTGATGGATAACTTCATAATATTTTGGATCAACCTCTGCTGATGTAGATTTAAACAAATTACCAGTAATAGTTATTTTTATTCCTTTTGTTTCTCTATCAACTGAGATATTGTCATACGCCAAACCCGTTGTCATTTCTTCATAAGTCTCATCTAATAAGTTTTCAATAAGAGTACTTAAACGATTTTCTGCATCACTAAGCATCACAAGTAAAAGCACAAAAAATGTTAACAATAGAGTGACAACATCAGCGAATGTTAAAGCCCAGGCAGTAGACTTAGCCTGACGCTCATCTAGGCTTATCTCTTTTTTTTTGAATGCATTCAAAATATCGCCATCAAAATTATAATTTTATAAAATATTCTTAATCATCATCATTGTATCTGAATTGAGGAGGAATGAATGTCATTAGTTTTTCTCTAATTAACATTGGGTGCTCTCTTGCATGAATACTAATTATACCCTCGACAACTATACTTTTTAGCATCATTTCATTTTCAGAACGTCTTTTTAATTTCCCACCAATAGGCAGAAAAAGCATATTTGCAAAAAAGACACCATAAAAGGTTGTGATTAATGCCAAACCCATCCCAGATAATAAATCTGCAAATCTTTCAGCAACGCTGACTGCAACCCCAGCTGAATCATCTTGAGCAAAGTTGTTCATCATAATTATCAGACCAAGCACAGTACCCAACATCCCAAAAGCAGGAGCATAAGACGCCATATAAAGAAATAATTCCTGCCCTGCATGATGCCTACTTTGTATGTTACTCATTTCAAGATTTAAAAAAGTACGTAGTCTTATTGCGTCTCTTTCATTTATTGCTAATTCAATTCCATTTTTAAAAAAGCCTTCTCGCATATTCTCAAGATCTGTTTCTAATGATAATAAACCATCCTTTCTTGCTTTAGTTGCTTTTTGACATATCTCATCAATTGTCATAACGTAATCGTACTCATCCCCTTTAAACACATTTTTTACAATACTAAATGTGTTAGTAACAGCCTTTAGTGGTAGATTAACCAGAGTTGCAGCAAAAGTTCCACCCACAACAATCAAAAGCGAATTAACATTAAAAAACCAAAATAGTTGCCCCTTACCTGTAACAATACCAATAACTATTACCGCAATTCCAAATACAAGACCTATTAAAGTACCGAGGTCTGTTTTACTTTGATTATTTTCCATATAGAATTCTTATTTTTTCCAGAGAATAGGTAGAAGAATATATTAATCTTTTTTCTTACTTTGATATAAAGAACGACTTCCTTTATATAACCGGTCTTGTTCCTCTTGAGTTAAATTTTCAAAACCATAATCGTTAATTTTGTCTAAAATACGATTAATATCTTTTTCGACTTTTAGCTGCTTTGAAATCTTACTTTCTTTTTTTTGTATACTGTATTCAATTGCTTTTTTTCTAATCGTAAACAAAAGACCATTCCAATTGAGTGGTTTTTTTAACAAAAAATATCCAATAATCATTCCAAAAAAGTGTGTCGAATGGCTGACTTGAGACATGTTATCAAATGAAGACATTAATGCTATAATACCTATACCAAAAACAAACCAAATCGACCTTATAGGAATTATACCATAAAGATATATCGTTCTATTTGGATATGTAAGTCCATATGCTAATAAAACACCATACACGGCTCCGCTTGCACCAATTATAGGTGTATTAGAATAAATATTAAAAACCATCGTTGCAATACCTGAGCCTACTCCAGTTATAAAATAATATCTTAAAAAGTACTTTTTACCCCAAATTTTTTCTAATTCACTCCCAAACATCCATAAAACAAACATGTTAATGAGAACATGCCAGACGCCGCCATGAAAAAACAAATAAGTAAATGGCTGCCAAATCATTTTATCAGACCAAACAAGCTTAGGAACCAGGCCAAATAAAGGAAAAAACAATGACTGAGAAGCAGATAGTGTTTGTAAAATAAAAATACCAAAATTGATAGAAATCAATATTTTAATCGCATTAGTGAATAAAGTGGGTTTATAGGTAACCTCTCCAGGATCTGATTGGAATTGATATTTCATTTTATTTTTAAATATATAATAATCAGATTAATTCTAAATAAATACACGGCTTAAAAAATCACTTTATCTATTTAAAATTTAATTTTAATGCTTTCCGCTGTCAAGTTACTACAATAAAATTTCTTTTGTAACGTCTATGAACTTTACTTTATGTAAACCATCAAAATGATAACACAACAAAGACCACAAGTATTTACTTATTATGACATTATCTTTTGCTGTAATTAAATCAGATGGAAGGTTATCTAATCTTTCAGATAAAAGACTAGACAAAATTTTTCTACTATTTATTCCCTCATTCAAATTTGGCAAAATCAAACCTGGCAAATTATTGTCTTCTAAATTTGGCTTAAAACCAAGGTTGGATAATAAAGCACACTCATAAAACCAAAACAATAAATTAGAACTCACTATGCCATAATTAAAAGTTGTTAGGACCTCTTCTAAAACCTTATAAAGGGCCGGGTTTGGGTCTTCATAAGAAAGAGTTTTTTCTGTTAATTCTAATACCGCCATGGATATCGTTACTCTTCGTAAATCATTTAATATATTTGACCAATAATTTATAAAACTTACTTTTGACAATATTTGCAATTCTCGATTTGGCTTATAATTATATACAACATCGATATGACTTAATGGTTGGAAATGTGATGCTTTAGATGATTTTTTGCTTCGGGCGCCTTTAACTATTAAACTAATTTTCCCTTTATCTTTTGAAAAGCACCTTGCAATTAAAGAGCTGTCACCATAAGCAAAGGATTTTAATACAATTGCGGATGTATGTACGATCATTAAGACCGTCTTTTAATAAGCCTTCGCAAATATTGCCTCATGTTCTGCAACTCGGCCACTTAAAATACAAGTTAGGCCATTAGGATTTTCATCAAAGGGTATGCATCGAATAGAGGCTTTTGTCTCTTCTTTTATCTTAGCTTCTGTTTCTATACTACCATCCCATCCACAACGAACAAAGCCCCCTTCTTTAATTATTTTTTTAAATTCTATATAATCAGATACTTTATGTGTATTTGAATTTCTAAAATCAAGAGCTTGTTTAAAAAGGCATTTTTGTATATCAATTAAGGTAGATTTTATACATTTCATAGCATCATCTTTAAAAACGGGGAGCTTATCTATTTTATCGCGTCTTGATAAAACTACCTTACCTTCTTTTACATCTCTCGGGCCTATTTCCATGCGAAGTGGAACGCCTTTCATTTCCCATTCATTAAACTTGAATCCAGGAGAATTATTTGTCCAGTCTTCATAGAATCTAACTTCAGCCTTCCGGAGTTCATTTAATAATGGTGCTAAATATTCTTTAATTTCGGCAACCTGATTATCATTTTTAGTTATAGGAATAATCACCACCTGGATTGGAGCTATCTTTGGCGGTAAACGCAGTCCTTTTTCATCGCCATGGGCTAGTATAACCGCACCGATTAAACGTGTACTAACACCCCAACTTGTAGCCCAAACTAATTCTTCTTTATTGTCCTTAGTTTGAAATCTCACATCAAAAGCCTTCGCAAAATTTTGCCCTAAATTATGCGATGTCCCAGCTTGTAAAGCGCGCTTGTCGCCCATCATTGCTTCTATGCAATATGTCCTTTCAGCTCCTGCAAATTTTTCAGATTCAGTCTTAAGGCCCGTGTAAACTGGCACCGCTAAATAATCTTCTGCTAATTTTCTATATAACTCTAATATGTCTAATGTCTCTTTCTCTGCTTCTTCTGAAGTAGCGTGTGCAGTATGACCTTCTTGCCAAAGAAATTCACTAGTTCTAAGGAATAACCTAGTTCGCATCTCCCATCGTACAACATTTGCCCATTGATTTATAAGGACAGGTAAATCTCTATAAGATTGAATCCATTTTTTATACATTGACCATATGATAGTTTCTGATGTAGGCCGCACTATTATTTCTTCTTCAAGCCTCGAATCAGGATCAACAACAACACCTTCAGTTTTACTAGCTTTTAATCTTGTATGTGTTACAACAGCACATTCCTTTGCAAAGCCCTCTATGTGTTCTGCTTCTTTAGCTAGAAATGATTTTGGAATAAATAATGGGAAATATGCATTTACATGACCTGTTTCCTTAATCATTTTATCAAATGTATCTCTTATATTCTCCCATAATTGAAAACCATATGGCTTGATAACCATAGTACCTTTAACAGGGCCATAATCTGCAAGCCCAGCTCTATTAACAACTTGAGTATACCAAGATGAAAAATCTTTTTTTATATCAGGTAATTCTTTGCTCATTGAAAATTTTACTTATAGATATTAGTGAAAATTACCCGTCTTATATGAGCCTACCAAGACTGAATTATTTAAAATCTCTACTTTGATTGAATTAATGCTTGTTACAGATTTTAATATCTTAAAAAAACATTACAGAACTAAATGAATACAAAATCTATAAAAGAGCTAAAATCTCTTAGGCACAGAAAATATAGAAACATCCATGGCAAATTTCTAATTGAAGGGAAGCGGCTTATAAAATCTGCAATGGATTGGAGTACATCAATTGAATCGATTTTTTGTACAAAAAAATTTTATAAAAACAACAACGAATGGGAAGGATTTGCAAGTAAATATGATTCAATTATAGAATATGTTAGTGAAAGACAACTCGAAGATATTTCATTAACAAAAACACCATCGGGAATCACTGCCACTTGTAAGATAATTCATGAAAAAAAGATAGACTATTTAAAGCAATCAAAATGGATATATTTGGATAAAATCAGAGATCCTGGAAATTTAGGCTCAATTCTAAGATCTGCATTTTGGTTTGGCATTAAAAACATTGCTCTTTCTGATAGCTCAGTAGATGCATACAACCCAAAAACAATCAGATCTGGAATGGGTGCTCATTTTGGATTAAAATTATATAGAGATATAGAACTTGATATTTTTAAAAAAACACATATGTTAATTGGCGCAACTAAAAATGGATTAGATATAAGGAAGTTTAATTTTCCAAATAAATTGGTTCTGGTGCTCGGCAACGAGGCCCATGGTATTTCATTAAATAATCAAAGAAAAATTGAAAATTTTGTCACTATAAAAAAATTTGGCGAAGGTGAATCTTTAAATATATCCTCAGCTGCTGCAGTTTTGATGTATGAATTAAATAAATAATAAAGATATTTTAAAATACGAACCTATTCTTTAATTAATATGATATCAGTAATTTCTAAAATTGAAATATCAAAATCCTTTTCCCTATGAAAAATCAAATAAATATAAGAACCGCATTTGGCGTTGTAATCATTTCACTCTTAGCGGCTTTCTTTACAGGAGCATTATTTTTAGCAATAGGAATTGATTCGGAGTCTGCTCAAGAACCCCGGCAACCTTTTACTTTTTTATCTTTTATCATTGGACAAAGTTGTATGGTTATACCGTTATTTTGGTTCTTAAAATCAAGGAATGAATCTATCTTTATTAATCTAAGAATTAGATTTATTAAGCTTCATTCTGTTTTATCAACAATTTATCTATCATTTGGAATTATAGTTATTTCTGATGCATTAGATAGGGTAATACAAAGGTTTATTCCAGCACCTGAATATATTGTTGACCTGAATAGTCTCTTGAGGCCTGAAAGCATACTTGGATTTATCTTACTTTTCACCGCTGTGGCCATAATTGCACCTCTGGGTGAAGAGTTACTTTTTAGAGGTTTTTTCCAACAGGTACTTGAAAAACATTGGAAAGATGTAACACGTGCTGTTCTAGTTACTGCATTGTTTTTTTCTATAATTCATATGAACCCATATTGGTTTGTCCAAATATATATTCTTGGGGTGATTCTTGGGTTCCTTGCTTGGAAAACAAATTCAGTTATCCCTTCTTTGATTCTACATAGTATGAACAATGCAACTGCGATATTATTCTCATTTATTAACATGGAAGAAAATTATTTTTATTTGTACAATGGATATGTTGCACCTTGGATTATAATTCCAGCATTTTATGCTTTATACTATGGATTCAAAGGAATTAATCGGGAAAATTTTTGAGCATAATGAGGAAAGAATTATTTAAACATGAAATAAATATAATTAGAGATACTTTTGGGAGATTATTGCGTCGAAATGCTCAAACTAATCTGATTAAACTAATAAAAAAAACACATCCTGCTGACCTTGCAATTGTCTTTAGATACTTTGACGATGATGAGCAAATTCAAGTGTTCAGCCTTATGAAAGAATCTAATCACACTTTAGAATTCTTAGTTGAATTGGATGATACTATTATTGAAAAATTATTAAATATAAAAGATTCTGAACAAATTGCTCACTTAATTCAAAATGCTTCAACAAACGAACAGAGTTATATACTTGGATTGTTAAAAGAAGTACAGGCTCAATCAGTAATTGATTTATTAAATAAAGAAGAGCAAGAAGAAATAGAAGAAATAATGGGATACCCAGAAGATTCAGCTGGTACCCTTATGGCAACAGAAACATTTACACTCCACCAAAATACTACTTGTGGAGATGCTTTACGTACTTTGCAAGACCAAAAAAATGCTGAAATGGTTTTCTATCTTTACATCACAGACGAAGATGACTCTTTAGTAGGTGTAGCCTCCTTGCGTGCATTGGCAACAACTTCTTCTGATACTTTACTAAAAGATATTATGATTAAACGAGTCCATTCTGTTCACCCAGAAACAGATCAGGAAGAGGTCGCCCAAATTGTTGCACAATATAATTATCTTGCTGTTCCAGTTATAGATAGAGATAATCAACTTCTTGGAATTGTGACTGTAGATGATGTAGTTGACGTGATAAGAGAAGAGGCAACTGAAGATTTTTTACAAATGGCCGGCGTTGGAAAAGATCGGGAAATTCTTTTGAAGTCTAGTTGGGAAAACGCAAAAGTACGCTTGCCATGGTTATTTGCAAGCTGGATTGGTGGCATAATGGCAGCATCTATAATTGGTATTTATGAACAAATGCTAGAGAACATCATTGCTTTGGCCGCATTTATCCCAGTAATTATAGGTATGGGAGGTAATATTGGAACACAATCCTCTACATTAATAGTTCGTGGGATGGCAACTGGAAGAATAGAACTTGGAAATGAACTAAAAGTCTTATTCAAAGAATTAAAAGTTGGTTTAATTTTAGGGTTGCTATACGGCGTTATGTTAGGTGCTTTTGCAAACTTCCAATTTTTTAACTACGGACCTATGATTGGAGTGGTTGTTGGCTTGAGTATATGTTGTTCTATGTTAATTGCTGTATCTGTTGGCTCAATAACTCCACTGATTTTACGAAAGCTAGATATTGACCCTGCTATTGCAACTGGCCCGTTTGTAACAACCAGCATAGACATACTAGGTGTTTTACTTTATTTTATGATTGCAGGCCAATTTTTATTCAGATAAAAATGTCTTTAATTCTAATTACCTTTACAGTTGTTTATGTTTTTTTTATAGTTTTTATATTATCTGGGCTTTTTCGACATAATAATTTATCTATCTCATCCTCTAGTGATTTACCAAGCGTAACCATTGTTGTTGCCGCTCGAAATGAAGAAGAGGTAATTTTAAATTTAATTCATGATCTTGTAAACCAAGAATACCCTATTGATAAGTTAGAGGTAATTATTGTTGATGACAGATCAACAGACTCAACAAAAGAAATATTAAAAGAAGCAATTGAAAATTATTCATGTATCAATGTCATTACAATTAAAGAAAAATCTACAGAAATAACTCCTAAAAAAAATGCACTCTCCCAAGGTATAAACAAAGCTTCCGGACAGATAATTTTACTTACTGACGCAGATTGTCGGCTTGGGAAACTTTGGGTGTCGAGCATGGCTTATAGTGTTATGAATAAAGACTGTATATCAATTGGATTTTCAGAGATTTCAATTGAGCATGGTTCTATTTTTGAACGTTATCAAAAGTTAGACTTTTTTAGCATTATTGCTGCAAATGCCGGAGCCTGTGGATGGAATCAATATTGGTCAGGTACTGGACAAAATTTAGCTTTTTATAAAAGCGATTTTATATCTATTGGACAATTTGAAAATGTGAAAAAAAGAATATCAGGCGATGATATGTATTTAGTCCAGTCAATATCTAAATTAAAAAAAGGATATTTACATATTGACCCTAATTCATTTGTTAAAACATATGCTATGAGAAGTATAAAAGATTATATAAACCAGAGAATACGGTGGTCTTCAAATTCAAAAAACAACTATCATGATTCTCCTTCTTTTTTTGCATTTTTATTTATTATGCTATGTTATAATTCTATAATTCTATTTTCTTTTATCTTTAGCAAACCATGGCTTTTATTATTTATAATCAAATTTATTTTAGAAGGCTTGGTTCTTTATTTAGGCAACAAGCTATTTAATAAGAAGATGGACTTCGCTGTTTATTTAGTCTGGGCAATTCTACAACCCATTTACATACCTTTTATTGGTTTGATGGGAATAAGAGGTAAATTTTCGTGGAAACCATAAAAAAAAATTTTTTCCTTTTATTGCTAGTATCTATGGTTAACAGTCAACAGTATACTATTTCAATTTTAGGATTAACTGCCTCTGATGTATTCCTTGAAACGAATTATGAATCCATTGAATTCAATACTCAAAGCCGCGGTCTTGTTGATGCAATTTGGCCAACAAAAAATAACTACACAGCTAAATTTAACCCAGATGATTTCTCAATGATATCGTGGGGAAAAAATATCAGCCAAGCGGGATATAAAAAGTCTTTATATGGGGAAATTGACTCCTCTGATTTAATCATCTACGATAGTAAGAATGAAATCAAACTGCAGAAAAAAACACAAAACATATTTACTATGCTCGCAATGGTTCAAAAAAGAGATAGGGAATATTTAGATACAAAATGGTTTCATTACGAAAATGCGGGGAGCCTGGGAAAGGCAAGATTTATTTGGGCAGATTCTTCAAACGCTTGGGATGGTCAGGATTCAATATTATGTGATCATTATAGATTTGATATCGAAATTTTAGATTCAACTAAACATATAAAAACAGCTGACTATTTCCTTAATAACATAAATGAAAGTGACTTGGTGCGAGAATTGTGGGTGTCAAAATCAAATCCAAAAAAAATAATACTGGCGAAAATAAATAATGGATTCTTGACTGTCACTGCACGAATAAAAATTGACCCCAAGCCCTAATCAAATGAAAATATTTATCTAATGAAAAAAATATCAATTCTTTTGACTTATAAAAAAAAGATATTTCTCTGGGGATTAATGGGTGCGGCAATTTATATGGCATTACATTTGGGAGTTGATAAAAAGATAATTGTATTTACTACATTTATTATTGGAATATTTACTGAAATATTTGCCGGAATCGCAGTCTTAATAGCAGCAATTCCAATCATAGGACCGATGATAATTAAAATTGTTTCCATTCCAATATTTTGGATATTAAATGCTCTAGGGACTTTAGTTTCTGGTTTAGCTATAAAAAAGGGCTACGCAACTCAACTTGCAAAAGGCCGAATAGTGACCCTGGCTCTTCTTATTGGAATGATCATTGGCTATATTATTGGAAACATTATCCCACTTTAATGAATATTTTAGTAATACACGGACCAAACCTTAATTTAATAGGGTTACAATCTTCTAAAAACAAACATAGCCTGACACTGGACAAATTAAATAAAGAATTAAAACTACATGCAAGGCAACATGGTTTGACATTAAAAATCTATCAAACCCACAAAGAATTTCAAGCTCTGAATATTTTGCAAAGAAATCGAAATTGGGCAACTGGACTACTAATGATACCTACCTCATGGGCGAGAAATAACTTTACTTTATTGGAAACTATTAGATTAATTAATCTTAAAACCGCCATGATTTTCTTTGAGGGAGATTTCTCATTTGGAACTAAGGAAAAAGATTCTGTTTTAATTAATGATAACATTAAAAATTTTAGTGGTGAGCCTTTTACCGCAATTGTAAATGCGGTGGATTATCTTAGGTCATAAATGAAAAATAATCTTTACCTGTTTTTCTTGATTTGTATTGTAAATGCTCAAATATCTGAAGAACCAAAAAATTCACCTATTTCTTTACTATCAAACATTAAAAAGTATGATAACATTATTGAAGAGGACTTATCGGTTTTTAATATTCAATGGGTTGATTCATTAAAAATCCTTTTACCCTGTGCTAATGTACCCGTACCAAAGCGTACTATGCGATTACCAAATGCACCAAGAGACTATAGAAGTGGTACCCACAGAGGTATAGATTTTTTTGCTAATTGGGGAACTCCAGTAAGGTCAGTAGCGGATGGAATTGTAGTTCGTTCAGATAAGCACTATGAAGAAGTTCCTTCTGATTTTAGAGAAAATTTATTGAAATCGAGTGCCCGAATTGGCAATACTCCGTCTGATATTTTTAATAATGTTCTTTTGGGAAAGGCTGTATTTTTAGATCATGGTTTTGACCTTATACCTGGCTTTAGAACCATAACTATATATGCCCATCTTTCAAGTATTGAAAAAGGTGTCAAAGCAGGGAAAAAGATTAAACAAGGTGAATTACTTGGTAAATCTGGTAATACTGGAATGCGAGAAAGTACCTTAGGGTCAAAAGCAGGATCGCATCTTCATTGGGAAATGATATTACAAAATGGTGAAAATGAAATCTATCTTGGCAAAGATGTTCCTAACCCAGAGCTTTACAACATGTTAATTAAAATATTTGACCAACAATAAAAAAGGGGCAGATATCTGCCCCTTTTTAAATAGATAGTATAGTTAATTAATAACTAATTAACGTCCCACCACAACTTAGTATCTAAATTGTCATCACCCTGAGCTGCTATTGCGGCTTCATAGCTAACTGCATTTAGTTCTGTCTCTGTTTGTGGGTATGCATGTCTAACTGGAATCTGACCAGATGTATTCTGAGCATCAACTGCAGGAGTTAATGCAGGAGAATCAAATCGTCTCCATTCTGACCACGCTTCATATCCTGATGGAAACGCTGCAACCCATTTCTCATAGGCTATACTGCTTAAATCAACATATGGATTTGCAACTAAATAATCAGCGGCTGCCGCTGCTCCATCTGCTCCCCACCACTGGGTAAATGAAGAGGTTACACCATTTCCATAATGAGTCGCTGGGTCTCCAGGAACATCCCACCCATGGAGAGTCGCCTCTGCATGAGACAAGGACACCTGGGCCATGGTATAAATTGGAAGCGGTGAATCTTGAGATCGAATTGCAGCGCCTGGAAAAGATATAGCCTGATTAGGAATATCTCCAGCGTCACCATTACTAATTCCATATGCCATTCCAACAATAAGGTCTAAACCTGTGGCGCCTGCTGCCGTTGCATCTGGTGCAGGATCTGCATATTTCAATAAGCGCAGATCTCCCTTAGCAGTCATTGCATCATCCATTGTATTGGAAATAGCATAATCAGTACGAGTGATAAAACGAGAGTACCAAGGCGATGCATTTGCATCCTCAGCAAGGTGAGCATACATTACATCTGCATCAATCACACCTGCTGTTACCGCTGCAGCATACTCAGCTCCAGCATAAGCTTCGTCCACTCCTGATAGTCGTAATGCCATAATCATTCTTAAGGTATTCCCCCATTGAGCCCATCTTGTTACATCACCTGAAAAGAGAATATCGCCATTAAGAGATGAATTTGCATCAAAAAGAGTTACCGCCTCAGTAAGGTCTGCAATTAGACCTTTGTATATATCTTCTTGCGTATCATATGCAGGCTGGAAATTATCAGCACCTTGAAGAGCCTCTGAATATGGTAACATTCCCCAACGATCTGTCATCATGTGCATAAAATAAGCTTTTGTTATTCTTGCTGCGGCCTTGTAATTATCTGTAGCATCTCCATCGATAATAGACTGACAATCACTTAAGGGTCCAGTATACCAACCTGTAAAATCAAATTGTTCTGTACCATAGCGCGAATCTTCAGTATACTGAGTCTCTGCGAAATACTGCACATACAGAGCTCCTGTATAAGCACCTGCAACACTACTCATACTCTTTAGTGCCGAGGTCAACAAAAGATCTGGAAGAGCATCTGATGGATTATTAGGATCCACGTTCATATCTCCAAAATCACTGGTACAACTAATGACAACCAAAGACAAAGAGAGAAGATAATGTTTCATTTTTTTAATATTTTTCATTTTCTTACCCTTAGAAAGTTAGTTTTAAGTTTACAGAAACTGCGCGAGTGCTAGGAAGCACTCCTCCTTCCCAATAACTGAAACCGTCGCCATGCCCGTTTGATGCCGTTGTCGGATCAATTCCTTTCTCAGCACTACTTAGCATTGCAACGTTTCTTATGGAAAAGCCCAAGTTCGCCCCTACAATTGGAAAACCTTCAAGAAGAGATGAAGGAACATTATATCCAACACGGAATTCTCTAAATCTTAGGTAGCTTCCATCTACAAGGTTCTCTTCACTCCTCTTATAATAAGAGTTAGCAGCCCATGTTACAGCATCTAAAAGATAGCTAACGGCTGTCCCTGCAGAATCAACACCTTCAATAAGAACACCACCTGAATTAGATGCTGCATCAGAAAGAGCAACAAATTCAAGTGTATCACCATCGACATCCATGACTGGATCTCTTAATGGATTCCCTATTGAATTATCACCTATAGTATTTGTGGTCATACCTGAATAAAGACCCCATTGTCTGGTAAGGGAATAAAACTGGCCACCTTGTTGGAAATCAAAGAAAGCCCCTACATCAAGATTTTTGTATCTTAGATCTACACGAAAACCACCCGTAGCATCAGGTAATACAGAACCAAATTCCATATTATTTTCATATTCATAATTACCTGTTTCAGGATTAACTAAGCGCTCACCATTTTCATGTTTTTTATATCCGGTTCCTTGAATAATACCCCATTCTTCGCCGACATTTGCATAGAGATATGTTCCCCAATATGCTCTAAATAGTGAACGAGCATCCATTCCTTCAGCAAGTTTATCAACCTTTGAATCACTGGATGCCCAGTTAAAAGCAAGATCAAGAGACATATTATCTGTAGATATTGGCGTTGCTGACACCTGAAGCTCCGTACCTGTTGTGGTAAATTTCCCGGCATTTACAAGCGTTGTTGTATAGCCAGATGCACCAGGAACACTTAAATCAATTATCTCATCTTCTTTTACAGACGTATAACTCGCAACATCAAAACGTAATCTATTATCTAACATTGAGAGCTCAAGTCCAAATTCAGTATCTGTACTTATTGCTGGTTTAAGATTCGGATTAGGAAGAATATCTGGAACTGCTAAGCTAGCACTAGATCCATATGGAGTGCCTGTTGAATATGTAAGCGCAACACTATATGGGTCTGTATCATTACCAACCTGCGCCATAGATGCTCTTATCTTACCAAAAGATATTCCAGGAATTGAGAAAAGCTCTGAAAAAACTAGTGAGTTTGACAGTGAGTAATAAGTGTAAGAATTATTGTTTGTTGGTAATGTCGATGAAACGTCATTTCTCAAACTAAAATCCGTATACAGCCAGCCACCATAATCAAGAGCCAATTGACCAAAAATAGAATTTATAGCACGATTTGATGTGCCTGTACTAACATCTGGTCTATCAATAGATGCGTCTAAGTTATAAAACCCAGGTAGGCTAAGACCTCCACTAGTTGCACTGTATGAATTAGAGGTGTTCTTTTCCATATAATTACCACCTAAAATTCCGCGAACATTAAAACTAGAAAATCCAGTTTGATATGTTGCTCTTCCTTCATAATTCATTTCTCTAAGCGTTATCTTTTCCATGCTATAAGCATCTGTTTCCAATCCGCCCGATCCAATTCTATCTTCAATCACAAAGTCGTACATATCAGTTCTGACAGTACCATCAAAACTAAGATTCTCATTTAATTGGTATTTAGTAGTAAAGTTACCAAACAAACGATTACGCTCATCTTCTGACACATTTTCATATAAAGTGAAGAATGGACTATCCCAATATAATGGCCTCTGGTCCGACGTTGATCTCAAATTCCAAGAATAGATAGATCCATCATCCCCTCTGTACTCCCTTAGATAATCCATGTTAAGCTGTCTCTGAAACCACTGGTTAAAAGACTGGAGCGGATTTCCTTGTGATGGACTATATCCACTAGCCGGTCTTCCATTTCCTTGAGTATTCGCATAATTTAAGTTTAGAGATGATGTAACCTTAGAAGTAAGGTTTAATGAACCACTAAATCCAACATTTGACTTTTCAAGTGATGAGTTCGGAATAATACCATTTGCATTATTAGACTTAACAGAAAGCCTGTAAGATGAATTATCTGAACCTCCATCTAGTGTAACTGAATGAGTTGTACTAGTTGCTTGGTCAAAGAAGTCTTTAACATTATTTGGCTGAGCCTCTAAGGCTATTTGTGTACCATAATCATCAACACCATCACCGTCAAAATCATGATGTATCCAAGACCACCATGGACGGTACATGGTAGTGCCATCAATTTTTGGTCCCCAGCTTTCATCTGCAGCATAATTTAAAATATTATATTCCTGCCCATCCTCAGGGTCTATCGCCGTAGCCCAGTCTTGGCTATAACCACCAGCATATTCGTTTTGATATTCTGGAAGAATTAGCAAATCTTCTGTTCCCGTTGAAAGAGAATAAGTCAAACCCATCCCTTTCTTTTTTGCAGTACCTTTTTTAGTAGTAATAAGTATCACTCCATTTGCTGCCCTAGAACCATAGAGCGCAGAAGCAGATGCTCCTTTTAAAACAGATATAGATGCAATATCATCCATATTCACATCATTTGCCATATTACCATAATCGCGTCCGCTGTATGCATCTGAAAAGGATGTATTATCAAGAGGAGTACCATCAACAACCCAAAGTGGCTGTGTGTCCGACATTCCATTTGCGCCACGAAGTCTTATCTTGGCTGAACCCCCAAGACTACCTCCCGCACTTGATAAAACCTGAACACCAGCGACTTTACCAGACAGTGCATTGACAACGTTATCCTGTTCAACCATATTTAGCTCATCAGATTGAACATCTTGGACACTGTATCCAAGAGCTTTCTTTGCTTTAGATATTCCAAGAGCAGTAACAATGACTGCCTCAGCTCCAATCACATCTGTCTCCAGTGAAAAATTTTGTGTGTTACCACTAGCAGATAAAGCTAGCTCAGCCTCTGAACTTTTGTAGCCTATATAGCCTGCTGTAAGGGTAACCGATTGTCCAGCTGTGAAGTTTGAAGGTAGGTCTAATGTATAAGATCCATCTTCAGATGAAGCAGTACCTACATTGGTACCCACAACTGTTACGTTTGCATATGCAAGCGGTTCCCCATTATCACTGGTAACCGTTCCAGATACGCTAACGCCTGCCTGCAAAGCAGTAATTGACAACATAATAGCTATTGATAGTATCTTTGATACTTTTTGCATTATAAAGCCCTCCCGTTAAGGTATTTAT
>Ga0208277_1001137_pt1 | contig 15610 bp, 15 predicted proteins | sample ETNtaG_5_FD_185782 | JGI IMG/M metagenome (GOLD analysis project Ga0208277, IMG submission 185782) | Marine microbial and viral communities from oxygen minimum zone, Eastern Pacific Ocean - ETNP201406SV205 (SPAdes) (version 2) | ecosystem: Environmental > Aquatic > Marine > Oceanic ...
ATATCAGAACGAAGATGGAACAGTGCGAGTTCCTGACGTTCTAGTTCCACATATGGGTGGACAGGCAGTTCTCCATCCGCTAAATTGAATCTAGGCAGTGGAAGTCTTCGCTTTCTTCATCATCCTATTGACGATCATTGCGAGTAGAATCACAACCAAGACTGCTGCTAAAGGAGCCAATACAATTGCTAGTATTGAAAGTATCAGACTTGCAATATTTTCACCCGTTGCTACAACTGGATTCCCTACTCCGGCTGTTATGGCGGTTGATACTCCTCTCGTAACCACTGTTGCACCCTGAACGGCTGCGGTTACTCCACCGCCAGCGATGATTGCTAGAGACCATTGAATTACAGGATCTGACCCTTCAAGAACGACTGCCGTCATTCCGGCACCTGCAATTATTGCTGCAGGACTGGCGATTGAATCTAACAGGTTGTCAACCCATGGAACATAGTATGCTGCAAGTTCGGCTATTGTAGCAACGCCTAGAAGAATTACTGCAATATTGGAGTCGAAATATTCCAATGATGAATTTGTCAGATCAACTTCCACAGCGTCGGCTCTGACCCCTATAGAAAGCAAGAAAGGAGGTAAGAAAACACGGAATCCAGAGGCTGCCGCTAGGCCTATTCCCATACATAGTGCGATTACAAAGTCGTATTCGTTCACGATTAATGCGAACAATCGCCCACTATTGAATCCAATGCCGGCATAATTCAGTCGCCAAGCTCTACTAAAGTCGCTCCCATATCGACTCTTTCACCCTCTGCAAAATTCACTGAAAGTACTTCACCGGCCTTCGGTGCTTGGATTCTGTGCTCCATTTTCATCGCTTCCATAACCAACAAAGTTTGGCCTTCTCGAACCCTTTGTCCAGCTTTTGCATGCACCTCTAGAATGGTTCCAGGCATCGGGGCTGTTAGACCACCCTCGCCAGCGGCTGAATCAGCGCTTCCAGGTTCGTGACCATGAACAACATGGATTCGCCCATTGATGTGAATCCACCAATCATCACCAACCTTTGCTACGTGCGCGATATGTGCGGAACCATCAATTTCGACAAGGAGTCTAGCACCTTGGGAGTCTCGGGTAATGCCAATCTCAGAATGTGGTGCTTCGTGCCCATCACGAGTTAGTGCACCGAGGCTAAGTGTGCCCTCTGAATCAGACAATTTAGCGGTGTAGCGAACACCCGATTCTCCAATACTCCACTCCATCTTTTCACCTCAAGGAAATGACCTCGACAAGGTCCTGAATGGGTCTCCGCTGTGCCCTGTATGTTCATCAACAAACGACTCAGATAATCCTGAGCCTGCCCGGTCGAGTCCGAACCGACTTGCTGCTGCGGCTATTGCCACAAGAGTCGCAGGGTCAGGTTCGGGCTCAGCGAAATCAGAGACATCTCTGGAATCCAAATAATCAGTAGTTATTCCACCAGAAATAAAATCGGGATGGGTAGTCATTTGACGAAGGAATCCTATGTTTGTGATTACTCCAAGAGCCCTTAGGTCCGAGAGTGCGTTATCTAGGCGTCTTGCGGCTGCAGTTCTTGTTGGGGCGTGAACGATTAGCTTGGCTAACATCGGATCGAAGTCGACGGTTACCGCATCTCCTTCACGGACACCTGTGTCGACTCTAATGCCTGGCCCTGCTGGTGCACGCCACATCGCTAAGTCACCAATTGCTGGAAGGAATCCTTTGCTGGGGTCTTCTGCATAGATTCGAGCTTCCATAGCATGACCGATGATTCCTATATCTGATTGAGACAATCCAAGAGGTAATCCGGCGGCGACCTCAAATTGCTTCTGTACAATGTCTATTCCGGTAATCATCTCAGTTACAGGGTGCTCTACTTGTAGACGGGTATTCATTTCCAAGAAGAAGAATTCACCTCGGTCAGAAAGTAGGAATTCTACTGTCCCTGCGCCTTCGTAATCGACTGCCTTTGCCGCCTGAACAGCTGCATCTCCCATCGCTTCTCTGATTGTAGGGGTAACCGCTGGACTCGGAGCTTCCTCGATGACTTTCTGATGCCGGCGTTGGAGGGAACAATCCCTTTCGTTTAGATGAATACAATTCCCGTTACTATCCGCTAAGACTTGAATCTCAACATGGCGGGCACCTTTCAGAAGCCTTTCGACATACACGGTGCCGTCGCCGAATGCTGCTGTTGCTTCTCTAGCCGCAGCTTCGTACTCCGTTCGCAGCATCTTGGGTTCGTGTACTGCTCGCATTCCCTTTCCTCCACCACCTGCGCTTGCTTTCAGTAGGAGAGGATAGCCGACACGAGCCGCGGCGGCTGCCAATACACCTAGATGATCAGAATCTCCTCCCATGGATATTTCTTCACCCGGGATTACCGGAACTCCAGATTCAATCATGCAGCGGCGAGCAGATATCTTGTCTCCCATAGTATTGATTGCATCGGCTGGTGGACCAATCCAAATCAGACCAGCTGCCTTGACCGCATTTGCAAAATCCGCCCGCTCAGAAAGGAATCCGAAACCTGGGTGAATCGCTTGAGCACCGGTAGAGCGGGCGGCCTCGATTATTGCATCTGCATTGAGATAAGTATCCGCTAGGGTAGTACCTGGAAGATGTACTGCCTGATCTGCATTTTCGACATGTAGAGAGCCTGTATCAGGGTCTGAATAAACCGCTACTCCACGAAGTCCAGATTCTTTGGCAGCCCGCAGAACCCTGACTGCAATCTCCCCTCGATTAGCAACTAAGACCGTATCGAATTGGCGAGAAGCAGAGGTCATCCAATCTGGAATCATTGTGCCAACTCACTCTTCTGGTGCCCAATCAGGCTTTCTTCTCTCAAGGAACGAGGAGAGCCCTTCCTGACCTTCCCTAGATCCACGCATTTGGCTGGTCTTGTCGAGTGTCCAAAGTCGTAATTCCTCATCGCCTCCAGCCCAAGCATCGAAGGTCATGGCCAGCTTCTTTGATTCGGCCACCGCCATCGGACCGGTAGTCATCACATCTGCAACAACTACTCCGATAGCCTGATCAAATTCTAGCGGTGAATCGACTACCTCGTTTAGCCAACCAATTCGTAGGCCTTCTTCTGAGCCAACTCTACTAGCCAACATCGAGAGTCTTCGGAATTCAGCACTCCCTAACTTTCGATATACATAAGGACCAATTACTGCGGGAAGAATACCTAATTTGGCTTCAGAAAGAGCGATTCTGGTACGTAGCTCACCAATCGCATGGTCAACACAGGCTACGAGCCCCGCTCCTCCTCCAAGGGCCACGCCCTGTATCGCGCCTACTGTAAAGCAAGGATGTGCCCAAAGTGAATAGAATAGACGATCAAGCCTTTCTGAATCGGCTCGATTTTCTTCAGGGGTTGCCGCTCCGGCGTCTCTCATCATGTTGATATCTGCGCCGGCACAGAAGTGCTTTCCATCCCCACGTAGAACGATTACTCGCAGATACTGAGCCCCTTCGGAATCGTGAAGTGATTGAGTTGCACCAACGGACCTCTGCGCAGTCCAACTTAGAGCTTCGACCATTTCTGAAATCAACTGAACGTTGAGGGCATTGAATACCTCTGAGCGACGAAGTGTTAGCCTCGCAATGGCTCCATCTATTTCGAGGCTACAAAGTTCGGCTACGGGTTTTGCGTCACTGATTTTCGTGCCTTGCATTATTTCACATCCTGAATACGCCATATCCGTTGTCTGGGAATGGGGCGTTAAGGCTCGCTGATATTGCTAACCCTAAGACGTCCCTAGTGTCGCGTGGGTCGATGACGCCATCGTCCCAGAGACGAGCGGTTGAGTAGTAAGGCGAGCCTTCCGTCTCATATTTCTCTAGAATTGGTCGACGGAACTCTTCCAATTCTTCACCAGACATCGGAGACAATCCTTCTCGTGCTCGTTGATCCTGTTTGACGGTGGCGAGAACATCGGCAGCTTGTGGACCGCCCATAACAGAAATTCTTGCGTTAGGCCACATGAATAGGAAGCGGGGGTCATAGGCTCGTCCGCACATTCCGTAATTTCCAGCACCGTGAGAGCCACCGATAATTACTGTAAATTTGGGAACAGGAACACAAGAGACAGCGGTTACGAGCTTAGCCCCATCCTTAGCAATTCCACCCGACTCAGCGTCACGGCCAACCATGAATCCTGTAATATTCTGCAAGAAAATTAGTGGAACTCCACGCTGACCGCATAACTCGACAAAGTGAGCACCTTTGAGAGAAGATTCGGAGAATAGAATGCCATTGTTTGCTACTATACCTACTGGATAGCCATGGATTCTGGAAAAACCACAAACCAGGGTATTTCCATAGCGTGGTTTGAACTCGTGGAAGCGAGAACCGTCAACAATTCTAGCAATTACTTCACGAACATCGAACGGTGTACGATTGTCTGTTGGGATTATTCCCATCAAGTCCTCAGTGTCGTAAGCGGGTGCTTCTACCGGCTTAACGTCCAACCTTTGCTTTGGCTCAATATTGAGATTCTCTACGACATTACGAACCATGCGAAGAGCTTCCTCCTCGTTCTCAGCAAAATGATCAGCCACACCCGACTCTCGGGTATGTACATCAGCGCCCCCCAAATCTTCGGCACTGACTTCCTCTCCTGTCGCCGCCTTCACAAGCGGTGGTCCAGCGAGGAAAATTGTTCCATTGCCCTTGACGATAATCGATTCATCCGACATAGCAGGAACGTATGCGCCTCCTGCGGTACAACTTCCTAGAACCGCTGCTACCTGTGGTATTCCTTTGCCAGACATCATGGCTTGATTGCGGAAGATACGACCAAAGTGGCCTATATCAGGGAAAACCTCGTCTTGCATCGGCAAGAATGCACCTCCACTATCGACCAGATAGATGCATGGCAAATTGTTAGCATCTGCAACGTCTTGGGCTCGAATATGCTTTTTCACCGTCATAGGATAGTAGGATCCACCTTTGACGGTGGCATCGTTTGCAACAAATAGGCATTCTCGACCATGAACTAAGCCGATTCCAGTAATGATGCCAGCCGACTGAGCTTTACCATCATACAGTTCATTCGCTGCGAGACTAGACAACTCCAAGAAAGGACTTCCTGGATCGCAAATTTCTACTATTCGCTCTCTTGGAAGCATCTTTCCTCGAGAGCGATGTCTCTCGACATACTTTCCGCCGCCACCCTCATTTACGGCCTCCAAACGCTCTTTGAGGTCGGCAGCTAAAGCAAGATTTTGCTCCTTTCTACGCTGCCAATCTTGGCTGGAACGGTCGACTCGGGTCGGCAATCTGTCCATCGTAATCAACCCGCGAGAATGCCGGCGAACCTTGAATCCAATGGATACGACATCGTAGATGTCGTGATTAGACACCCAACATCAATCGGCCGACGTTGCGTAATCCAGGGGCCATTCCAACAACCATTAGTGCAAGACCAATCAACAGTCTGAGGTGTTGTTGACGATACTCGAAATTAGCCATAGAATAGAACCAGAATACTACTCCGCCGATTCCCAATTTGAGAACGGCAAAGGTCAGTGCGGTATCGAATAATTCCACAGCTGCCTCCGATACAATGTGCTTCTCGGTGTATCCAAAGTAGTCAATGCCGATGTATGTTGCAATGCCATCCATCAATTGACCGGCAACTGGAAGGAATGCGACGGGATATGCCATTGTAGCCTTCAATCGCAGGGATTCAATCAGACTCTTCTGCTCTGATTCTAGTTCCATGTATTCATCTTCGTTCATTCCAGGGGGTAGAATTCCTGCAACTATTCCTTGAGAAGCTAGTTCAGAGGCAGCCTCTCTTCCTTGTTCTAGCATGAACCAGCATAGTACTACTGGAAATCCTATAACTACGACCACTGCGACAAAATTGTATGGATAATTACCAATTTCAGTTATGTCAATTGAGGACATATAAGATGCAATTGCCCCGAAGAGAACTAGACAACCTCCGATTCCTGAAAAGTAGACAGTACGCTGAATATAATCAAAACCATCAGCGCTGGATTCCAGAAGATGTGGAGAGATAAATGCAATAATGCTGAATATTAGCATCAATGAAATATCGATGTCAACTTTACCATCGATAGAATTGGCATAGATTACAAATTGAGAGAAGATGATAATCATCGAGGTGGATTTTACCTTCTCTGCCTTTTCTTCATCGCTAGAATCTGAGTTGTGGATTGAATATCCAAGCGAACCAGCGATTATCACCCAAGCAGCAGTCTGGAAGTGAACACCAGGGCTTACGAACCATGCCGAGAAGAATTCTCCAAACATCTCCGCGTCTTCGACTACCTCTCCGAGTGCCGCCCAAAGCACGAATGGAAGTAAGGCGAGTAGCGTTCGGTCAGAGCCATCAACTCCCAAATGCCTTAGCCAGCCAGACATTGCTACTACGAACATAGCCAGAACGATTCCATAGGTCATGGTGTTGACCATGTTGTAACCAGAATCTCCGATTGATTCTCCAATGATTGGATCGAGATAATATTTGTAAACAAAATCAGACAATGGATTAGAGACATCCAAAGTTCCAAGGAATGCTCCAATACAGAATAAAGTCATAATTACGGCGAGCGCTTGTATCACCAAACGCTCGTAATCGTACCACTCCTCTAGCACGTTCACGACCCGGCGAGAAAGCACCTGCGCTTAGGCGTGGCGGCTGAAGAAATCACTCTTCGCCGTAAGTTATCGATTCGTCTTCCGCCAATTCTAACATCTCAGAGACTTCTTCCTCGTCATCTGGATCTACTTGAGCTGACTTGAATCTGCGTTCACGACGACGACGAGCATCGGCAAGGCCGGGAACTAGTGCATCAAAGGAATCAGACGAGCCCTTACCGGTATCGTATGTGTCAAGGCTTCGAGATTGAATTCGCATACGTTTGCGATCTTGTTCTAGACCGTGTAGGACAGTTCCATGTTCTGCTCCATTCAGAATATTCTCAATTGCAGGAGTTGCTAATGCTAGACCATCCTCATCTCCTATTACTAAAACAGTAGAACCATAGATTGCCATCTCTGTTTGAGACATCTCTTCGATTAAGCTTCGAATGCGACCGTTTCGTCCGATTAACCGGCTTCGCATTCGGCGTGTCTGGTTTGGCTGACGGCCAACCCATTCACGGATGTCGTACATCCGAAGAAATACTTCGTCATCGAGTAATCTTACCGCACGATTTGGTGCTAGACCACGCCCAATTGCGCGGATTACATCAGGCATTTTCATTTTCAGAATTGGATCGATTTCTTCCTCTTCCCAAATAGCCGATATATCACCTGTTGCGGAATCGATTTCTAAACTCGCCCCGCTGGCTTTCTCAAGCATCTTGCGAGTACGCCCAGCCTTGCCAATTAGCACCGCTATGCGGTCCTTGGGTATGCGGGCTAGGAGTTCCACGAAAGCGGGCGACCCGCCCTCCAGTTTTAATCTCCGCCCGAAAGGGAAGGGTAGGTTGGAACCGGTTCTTCGAGCACTCTTAACAAAGAGTCTGCGAGATTTACCTCGTATCCTTGTCGATTAATCCACTGGACTATTCTAGTGACGTCTCGAATTAGAAATTCATTTGATGAGGGATGAGCACTAACTACCGCTTGACCTACATCGATTACCCATGGCTCGCCATCGTACCAGAGAATGTTGTATTCGCTAAAGTCTGCATGTGCAAGATCACAAGTCTGCCAACAAACAGCAAGCATCTCAAGAAGGTCATCGAAAACTCCTTTGGGATCATCGATAGTAATATCCTTGAGACGAGGCGAAGGTTCGTTCTCGTCGCCGATTAAATCCATCACCAAGACGTTGTTTAGAACCGCTCTAGGTCTTGGGACTCGAATTCCGGCTTTTCGCATTCGACGGAGATTTCGGTATTCCTTCCTAACCCATATCTTTACTAATTCACGATGACGACGCTTTAGTCCACCAAATCTTGGATCACCATCGATGTATTTTGCAAGACTCTTGAAGACGGCATTTGTGGTGTGGAAAATCTTCACTGCTGCTGGACCTTGATTTGTCGTTGCGTGAAATACGTGAGCCTCCTTGCCACGGGCGATTGGATAATCCACGGTTTCTATCTCACCGGACTGCATCAACTTGTGTAGAGACATCAGAGTAGATCGGTCGAAGACCGCGTCGAAGACACGTCGATCTACCCAGTCATATTGACCGGTACCAAGTACTCCTTGTAACTTGTCTTCGATTTCCTCAAACATTCGCTTGAAGCGCGACTCTGTCATCCAATCATGTTGCTTCGCCGCCCTCATTAGAGCGTCAGGGTCAACATCTTCCCAGTCGGGATCTGTCATCATCCTCACCCAAAGAATGAGTCGATATCATCATCATCATTAGTAAAGCTAGAATTTTTCGGCTCGTCAACAACTTCTTCCTCCGACTCTTCGGCTTCTTCGGTTGCTGGAGCCTCTTCCACGGCACCTGATTCGATAATTTCGTAATCGTCATCCCCTTCATGTATCTGATCATCGGTCATCCCGAATAGGTCAACTATCTCGGGCAAGACACCCTTACGAGAGAGATAGATTGACTGAGTCTTAGTATAGCGCATCCTGACATCGGCTCTTGAGTCTTGGAAATCCCAAGGTTGAACGATTACCAAATCTCCCTCTCGAACCCATTGACGCCTTCGCATCTTCCCTGGAATTCGCGCCAAACGACTCTCGCCATCTTCGCAAACCGCTCTAACTCTTCGACCGCCAAGAATTTGGTCTGCAATGGCGAACATTTCGTTGATTTTCTTATTTGGGAGGTTTACGCGGATTTTGTCGCCAGCACCAGATTCAAGCCGCGCTAGCAGCTCTGTATCCACACGCTCCTCCCGTCTCGCCATTGGGCATCGGTCGAGAGACCCCTATGTGAAACCATGCCCTGTTGATTAGACCGGAAACCGGCGGTTGCGGCAAACTATCTATTGAATTACAAAGTAGAAACTGCTTTTTCAACGATTTCTAGTAGGTTTTCAGCGCCTGGACCAATCCCGAAGAATACCGTAAGGAAGGTGAGAACTAGGATGGTATTCCGAAGGTGTAATGCCTTTCTAAGAGGCTTGGCATTTTCAGGTGCTTCGAAGAACATCACTAGACCAATTCGAAGATAGTAGAATAGAGACAGAGCACTGTTCAATACAATTGCCATTGCAAGCCAGAAAACAGGTTCAACTGTCTCAGCCCAGGGAATTATTGCATCGGCAGACGTGCTACCGGTCCCTGCGCTGATATTTACAATTCCATTAATCATCAACAACTTGGAAAGGAATCCGGATAATGGTGGAACTCCAGCCAATGCTAGCATGAAGATAAGCATTGAACCTGCAATCAATGGGTCCCGCTGGGCGAGGCCGTGAAGGTCTTCCAAACGATGACTTCGGCCCTCGGTCTCAAGCAGGCCAAGAACTAGGAACGCACCTAGTTTGAATAGCACAAGAATTGTTAGGTGGAAGACAATTGCAACCAAAACTAACTCGGTTGTAGATGAATCACCTAATCCACTACCCACAGCAGCGATTGCCGCCAACATATATCCTGCATGGGCAACGCTCGAATAGGCCAACATCCTCTTTGGATTCTCGCTGGTCAATGCAGCTAAGTTCCCCCAAGTCATTGTGATTAAGGCGATAATTGCTAGAATACCGAACCAAAGAGCCTCCCCTTGTTCTGGCATCGTCACTTCGATAAGAACTCTGAATAGTGCAACAAAACCCATCGCCTTGGAAGCGGTGGCTAATACACCCGCTACCGGTGAAGAGGCCCCAGCATAGGCATCTGGAGCAGCGAGATGGAATGGTGCAGCGCTGACCTTGAATCCGAAAGCAACCAGCATCAATCCAACACCAATTACTGCGAATGGATCTAATTCATCCATAGCCGCCCAGTGGGCCGCTAGCGCATCGAAATCGAGGTCCCCTGACCAAAGATAAACCAACGACATTCCGTAGATTCCTGTAGCACTAGCAACTGAACCGACAATGAAGTATTTCGCACCGGCTTCGCCTCCAGCTTCCCCTTCTTTGTGGAATGCTACCAATACATAGGCCGCAAGGCTAGCTAACTCTATGGCCACGAACATGAAGAACAGATTGGAAGCCATTGCCATCAGGCCCATGCCAAGTCCAACCATCATCAGTAGAATGTGAAAGTCGACTTGGCGGCGATTATCCATCAAGGCAGCGATTAGAGCCTCGGTTCGAGATTCCGAATCCTTCTCACTAGGAGCTCTTGCGGAAAGTCGAGCGGGCATTCTGTAAGTTGTAGCAATAGCTGCTAACAGAAGTGCACCATAGAAGACGAATGACATCATTCTGGTAAATGAAGTAATTTCGATTACTCCGCCGACCTCGCCGGATGCACCTTCAATTTCCAAGAATGAATAGACGAAGGCGACGAATAGAGCGAGAATTGCAATTCGGGCAGGAAGTCTGGGGTCGGAGGTGCTCTTGAATCGAGTCCCGCCGATTAAGATAGGAATACGAGTTCTAGTTAGAGGAATTCTTAGAGTTGAGTCTCCAAGGTTTGGAATTAAAACCGCTAGAATAATTCCTGCAACAAGAGTCATCTCAGGTAGCAGCATTTCCATTTCCTCAGTAGTCAGCATCAGGGCTTCACCCCCTGGCTGTTCATAGCCTGAACTAAGGTCTCCAGCATGAATTCGGTGGACCAATCTGACATCATGTCCCAGAAGATGAATGGCATGATTCCAAACAATACCGTTAGAGCACCCAATACAAACATTCCAGCGTTCTCATGCCATGTAATGTCTCGAGGTTCTTCTCCATGCATTGTGTCAGGAAGTACACCAACGTGGGGATCTCCGCCCTCGAAAATGGTCCTCTGCATACTTGTCAGATAGTATACAGCAGTAATGATTAGAGTCAATGCTGGCCAAATTACTAGCCAACCGAAAGTCATCCAGAAGGCAATCATTACTGCAATTTCGGCGACGAATCCGGCCAATAATGGAAGTCCAAGGCTGGCCATCCAACCTAACATCATATGTCCCGCCAACCAAGGTGAGTGGTGGGCGATTCCACGCATGGAACCAATCTCAAGAGTGTGGTAGTGGTGCTTGAAAGCCCCTGCTACAGCGAAGAGAAGCGGACTGATGATTCCATGTGCAAACATCATGAATAGCGCACCGGCGATTCCCAGTGGTTGCATGGTTGCAATTCCGAGGAAAATCAATCCCATGTGAGATACCGATGAATAAGCAACCATGCGCTTGAGATTTGTCTGGCCCATACAGACAATAGCTCCGTAAACTAGGCTGGCCATTCCAAGTATAATCAACAATGGAGTAAAGACTACGGTTGATTCTGGGAAGATGGTTACAGCAATTCTTAGGAATCCGTATGCTCCCATCTTTAGCATGACCCCAGCCAACAGCATTGACCCTGCAGTTGGCGCCTGAACGTGAGCGTCCGGTAGCCAAGTGTGTACAGGTACGCTAGGCATCTTTGTTGCAAATCCAATCAATAATAGGAGCCAAACAAAGTGGCGCAAACCTTCTCCTGCAATCAAACCATTTCCAGAGGACTGAGTAGTCATTGATACCAAGTCAAAGTGATGTCCGGTTAGGCTTCCCAGACCGCTAATTGGATCGGTATGGAAATACATCACAAGAATACCAATTAGCATCAGAACACTTGCTGTGAAAGTGTAGATGAAGAATTTCATCGAAGCATATCTGCGGTCGTTTCCGCCCCAAACTAAAATCAAGAAGAACATCGGGATTAGAGTCAATTCCCAGAAGACGTAGAAGACGAATAGGTCGAGTACCACGAATACCCCAATCAGTGCACCCTCCATGACTAGGATTAGTGGGTGGAATAGGTGTCCTTTCTTTGCGTCCCACTCAACTAGCATTGAGATTGGAATTAACAGGGCGGTAAGCCATACCATTGGGAACGACAAGGCGTCAACACCGACTACCCAGCGGACACCGATATTTTCCAGTAGGACTACTGGTTCATTTTGGAAAACATACTGACCCTGTGTAATATTGAGCCAATCAATATTGCCAATTTGACCGAGGAATAATGCGGTTGTAATGGCGAATATTGCAAGAGCGACTCCCATTGAAAGTGAGCGGGATATCCTTCGGGTGAAATCCGCCATACTGGCAGGAGCGATGTATGGCAATATCAGCAGGGCTAAACCAATACAAAGTGGAGTTAGTGTGATGAATGTTAGCGGATCTGACTGAATCAAGCGCTCACCCCCCAAATTAGAGCAAATATACACATTGCACCCACCGCTGCCATCAGAATATAGTCACGGGCATTGCCGGTTGTTATTCTGCGAATCTGTACAGAACCGAATACAGAATTAGATTCTATTTGTTTGACTAATCCATCGATAATGTTGGCATCAAACCAAGCAGCGAAAGCTGAGAATGGAATGAGGGTCTTTCCTAGAATCCATTCGTATAGGTCATCGAAATACAGACGATTCTGTAGTGCCTCTGCGAATTGTGAATTTGCTAATTCATCGACATTCTGGCTACCAAATTTGCCCGATAGGCTGGTAAGCCAGTGGACTAATGGTATTGCTTTCTCGCCCTCCTTGAGTGAGCCACCGTAAACACGGGCCGCAAATATTGGACCAATAATGAATGAGAGAAGAATAGTAGCCCATCCAACCATTCGAACCTGTTCGTCCTCTGGTAGGAATGCATGTTCCAATTCGTAAATCACCTGATCAATGAATGTGTCCTTGTGAATAGAAAGGTGGTCGGTTTCTCCAGACAACCAATCTACCATTCCGTAGAGAGCGAGTCCAAAGCCACCTAGGGCGGTTATTATTGAGAGAATTACAAGTGGGGTCTTAATCCAAGGAGTCTCTTCATGGACATGGTCTACGAGTTCATTCTTTGGCTCGCCAGCGAAAGTCATGAACCACATTCGAGACATGTAGAAGCCGGTCATACCCGCCGTTGCTAGAATGAGTATAGCCGGTCCTAACAATGCGTCTGCTCCGTTGAAGTAAGCATACCAAGTCTTTCCAACAATTATCTCCTTTGACCAAAAACCACCGATTAGTGGGATCCCAATAATTGACATTGACCCAAACATCATTGCTGTGGCTGTTATCGGTAGTTTACTCGCCAAGCCACCCATATTACGCATATCTTGAGGATCGAAGTCGTGGTCTCCATGTTCTCCATGATGTAAATGATCGTGGGCATGATGAACCTCGTGGATTACTGAACCGCTCGCCATGAATAGCATTCCTTTTGCCATGGCGTGATTGAATAGATGGAATAGAGCACCGCCGAAAACTAGAGCACCTGCATGATGCTTGTCGTTATTGAAGAACCAAAGCGCTGCTCCTAATCCTGTGAATATGTAGGCCAGTTGACTCATCGTAGAATAGGCTAACACCTTCTTGATATCATTTTGCACAAAGGCAATTGCTGCGGCCATGAAGGCTGTAATTCCACCAACCCACGCAACGATGAGACCCAAGTCTTCCATTCCTGCAACACCGTGATGATGAACATCGACGAAAGGCACCATTCTAGCGACTAGATACAATCCAGCATTAACCATGGTAGCGGCGTGGATAAGGGCCGATACTGGCGTTGGGCCTTCCATTGCATCTGGTAGCCAGACATGTAATGGGAACTGAGCAGATTTACCTACGGCACCAATGAATAGCATCAGTAGTGCAGTCTCTAACATCGCCGCATCGACCGCTGCTCCACCTACGCCGGTGGAGGGATCATCAAAGACAACAGCGAAGTCTAGAGAGCCATATATGTCGTAAAGCATCAGTAATCCAATCATCAGGAATACATCTCCTACGCGAGTTGTAAGGAAAGCCTTCTTCGCAGCGTAGGCGGCACTTTCCTTCCAGTAATAGAATCCAATTAGAAGATAGGAACAAAGTCCCATTATCTCCCAGAAAATGAATAGCCAAAGGAAGTTGTCAGCAAGGACCATTCCAAACATACCCATACTGAAGAGAACGAACTCGGCGAAGAATCGGTGGTTTGAGTTGTCATTGATTGGATCAGTAGTCATGTACCCAATTGCGAACCAACAAATTAGGAAGCAGAGGAAGGTAGCGACAAATAGTAGCATTATGCTAACCGCGTCGAGATAGATTCCCAGTCCAATTCCACTGAATCCTGATGATGCAATAGACCACCCCTCTGAGTCATAGATTAGGACATCGAAGGTCAACCAACTGAATGGGTCTCCTGATTCTAGATGCCCGTGGTGATCGAGATAATCGTAAATCAGCCAAATAGAAGCGGAAAGAGATACACTGAGGGCTCCAAGCCCTAAGATTCCACCTTCCTTCAAACGATTTACCCAAAATTCATCACCATTCCAAACTTGACCAGTGATTGCAATCGTTGCAAAGAATATCAGTGGTGCGGCGATAATCAACCACCAATAATCAGTGGATGATTCACCAGTACTGTATAGATAAGGTACGATTGCCAAAAATGGCAATATGAATAGCAGCCTATCCCACTCCTGCTTATTTTCACCCATAATTTCACCTCAATTTCTCAACAGAGTCGCTTCGTCGAGCGAAATCGTTTCCTGTGTACTGTACAAGGAAAGTAGAATTGCAAGCCCGATTGCAACTTCTGCGGCAGCTATTGCGATTGCAACCGCGGTGAATACCCAACCATCTACTGAGCCGTGATGTAAGGCTCCGGCCACGAAGTTTAGATTGGCGGCGTTCAACATGACTTCTATGCACATCAGAACGATGATGGCATTTTTTCGACTAAACGCACCAATCAATCCAATTCCAAAGAGAATAACACCAAGACCTGCAATCCAACTTGCTTCAATCATCACTCATCGCCTCCCATGTCGTAAAGCAGATTGACGAGGCGCTCGTCACGAACAAGGTAAGATGCACCGATCATTGCCATCGAAAGTAGGATACCGAGAACAACCGTGACAAGTGCCCAATCATCAAGAATTGAAACTGCAAAGTCAAGTGTGGTTGGAGCGCCGACAGCTGGTTCTCCCCACATCGGGTGTTCCATTACTTCTCTTAGGAGAATTAGAACAAAAGCAAATACTCCGAGGCGAGCGGTGATCCCCAAGGACCTCATTCAACATCACCTTCCTGTATTTGACGTCGAGTTAACATAACTCCGAACTGAACTACAAGCATTACTGAACCAAGGTAAACTAGAATCTGAATCGCCGCCAACATCTCAGCGTGTGCCAATACCATTACTCCAGCAACGGCAAAGAATGTCATCATCAGAGATAGGAGAGAATGAGCGACTCGCCGAGCGTATACACACCCGAGGGCTCCGAGGATAGCAACAAGCGCCATAATGACGAATGCTACAGCCTCGAAATCAATAGCCATTGAAATCAAGCCTCCGGTTCCTTGGCAGCTCTAGCCGCCTTTCTTTCGCGCTTATTCTTCTCCTTCTTTGCGCGCTTTGCAAGTTCCATATCGACTCGCTCTTGGTGGACGGCTGGAAGTACACGAGTTCTATCTGCATCGAACCATAGATCCTCCCGAGAATATCCAGACATTCCATCATATTCATTGGTCATGAAGAATGACTCGAACGGACATGCTTCTGCACACAATCCACAGAACATACACCGGCCGATG
>Ga0208277_1001138_pt1 | contig 15610 bp, 13 predicted proteins | sample ETNtaG_5_FD_185782 | JGI IMG/M metagenome (GOLD analysis project Ga0208277, IMG submission 185782) | Marine microbial and viral communities from oxygen minimum zone, Eastern Pacific Ocean - ETNP201406SV205 (SPAdes) (version 2) | ecosystem: Environmental > Aquatic > Marine > Oceanic ...
AAAAACATCATGATCTTAACTGTATTAGGAATAACACTACCTTTCTTTATTTTAATTTTTCTGGGTGCATTCCTGCGCTTTCGTAACTTTTTAACAGATCAAAATTCAAACCTTTTATCAAAATTTGCTTTCTATGCCTTAATGCCTCCCCTAATTTTTTCTAAAATATCAATTGCTCCTGCGTCAGAACTTTGGAATCCGGGGTTTGTCATCAGGTATGAGGTTGTAACTATTATTCTTTTCATTTTTGCATATCCGATTGGATCTATTTTTGGGCAAGACTCAAAAGGAAAAGGTATTGTTGGTTTAAATATGTCGTATCCAAACTATGGTTACATAGGTGTCCCTTTGTGCCTTATTGCATTTGGGGATAGGGCGGCCTTACCCTTAGCACTAATTGCTTTTGCCGACACAATTGTATTGTTATTAATGGCCACAATCTACACTTCTTTTTCTAGAAATGGAAAAACTACATATGAGGCGCTTAAATTAATACCCAAAAGCCTAATTGGAAATCCACTTCTATTAGCAGCAGTTTTTGGAATTATATTCTCTGTTTTCAATATAAGCCTTCCCTTTTATTTAAATAGTGTAATTAATATGCTTGCGGAGGCTGCCCCACCAGTTGCATTGATTGCATTAGGATCCTCGCTATCCCTTGGCGTTTTTATTTCGAATAAAACGGAGATGATATTTATCTCTATGTTAAAGGTTTTTATTCATCCAATTCTGATTGCAATAGCTTTTCTATTATTTAAAGGGCAAGAACCTTTATGGATAAAAACTGCAATTCTTTCAGCATCTTTACCAGTAGCAGCGAATGTCTTTATGCTTGCAACTTATTACGGGTCATACAGAGAAAAAAGCGCAACTTTGATAATGCTCTCAACAGTTATTTCTTCTATCTCAGTTCCAGTTGTTCTTTATTATATACTAACATATGTATAGCTTAAATTTTTCAGGAGACTAAAACATGCTTTCAAATGATTTACAAAAATTATTTTCCTTAAAAGGAAAAACGGCTCTTGTGACAGGCGGTGGTACTGGTTTAGGCCGAATTATGACTGAAACAATGGCTAATGCTGGCTCAAAAGTTTTAATTTGTTCACGAAAACTTTCTAATGTTAAGCAGACTGCAGATGAAATAAATGAAACATTGAATGAAGAGGCCGTACTTCCATTTGAAGGTGATATTAGTTCTGAAGATGGAATAGCTGCGATAGTTCAAGAGGTTAGGTCTAGGACAAAAGATCTTAATATATTAATTAATAACTCTGGGGCTACATGGGGTGAAAAACTAGGAGAATTTCCCTATTCCGCCTGGGGAAAGGTATTAGATGTTAACATAACAGGGCTGTTTCATTTAACTCAATCTCTTTTAGGTGTTCTTGAAAGAAGTGCCAAACATGATGATCCATCGCGAATAATAAATTTAGGTTCAGTTATGGGATCCACACCCCATGGAGACGGACCCTATTCATACTCAGCCTCCAAGGCTGCTGTCCACCATATTACTAAAATCCTAGCAAAGGAACTTGGGCCAAGAAATATTACTGTGAATGCTTTTGCCCCTGGTCCTTTCCAATCTAAAATGACTAAATTTGCCTTTTCAACTGAAGAAAAAGAAAAAGCCATGGCAAAAAATATTCCACTTAGACGTACCGGAAGACATCACGACATTGCCGCAGCCACCTTATATCTTTGTGGAACCGGCGGCGGTTATGTAACTGGCACAATTATCCCCCTTGATGGCGGCATTCATGTCGACACAGGTCCAGAGTTATTTGAAGCCGCTAAGAGTAATTAGATTATTTTTCGGGCGTTGTCGGCAATATCAATTGTCTGCTTTTCTTTTCTTCTATCCTTTCCCTTAGTTTCATTCTCTTCTTCAGAAATCAAATCTGGAGCTACTTCTGAATTAGAATCAACTTCTCTTTCCTCATGAGCAAGATCACCTTCAATATCATTCGAAATATTATCTGTGTCTTTTTCAGGTTTGACTTCAGAAGAATCAAGTACAAAGGGCAAGGTGGTTAATCCATGATGAAGTTCTGTCGAGTTGGATGGGGAGGCCCATATTTGGCTATCAAAAGTATCACATTTGGAACAAACTGGCCTCCAAGAATCTATATAACCACATCGATCACAGATCCATTCTGGTGGTCTTTTAGAAGTCGTACTCTTAGACAACCACCCACTCACGACTTTCTCATCCTCTCCACATCCTTTCTCAGCAGCTGCCATCAATGTGGCAACTCTTGAATCAATTTCTGCCTCGGTAAAAGGTACTAAAACCGATCTAGCTTTTGGAAAATCCTCTATGGCTATATGCAGATTTGCACTAATGATCGCTGCCTCTAAGTGCTTCAAATTTCTTAATAGGGATTGAAACCTATCCAGCCTATTTTCAGGAGTTTCTTCCGGAAAGAAATTTGCGTAAACTGAAGCTAAGAGAGGGTGAGGCGCAACGGCCCAAGCCGATTTAATTAACTTAACTCCTGAAGACTTTTTGCCAACCAAATGTTCTAGCTCTGCACAAACAATAATTGCGGGAATAAATTCAGGTGTTTTCTTTACAGCCTGACGAGCTAGTGAGAGTGATTTCTCTGTCAATCCATTAAGTTGATTTTCTTTTGCAGCGGCCGTCAGTACCACAGACTCTCTTCTTCTTAACTCTTCTCCTGTAAGACTTTGCTTTTGTCTAAACATTTCGGAAACACTCTTATGTGCTCCTTCCCAATCCCGGTTCTTACATTGTAAATTAAATAGCGTTTCCGTTACGCCTACATTCTTTGGATTTAATGTTTTAGCTTTTTCAGCTAAGGCTAGGGCTGTATCAATGTCCCCATCTTCTAAACTGGAATTTATTAAACCCCTTAAACCTACAATCTGCGTTTCAGGGTATTTAAGGAGTTTTTTATTATATTCCTTCTCACTTGAAATTAGACCATTTGCTCTGGTAGCCCTTGCCCCTAAAAGAGCTGTCATTTGAGGAAACCGCAGCAACTTTTCTGCTTTTTTGGCTTCTGAAAACGCCTTATCATTTTCTCCTTCTTCTAAAGCTATAAGAGAATTAGAAAATGCTTTAAGACCCCTCCTTTCTTTAGATCTTTCAAAAAACCTTTTTATTGCGGTTTCATCACCACGAAAAAAACTTAAGACCGCAGATAAAAAATTCAGAATCTTTATTAGTATGAGAATGGCAACAATTATGATTAGCAAGAAAAATATGGCACTAAGAAACGAAAAGCGAAACTCTTCAGAATAAAATACTAAATTTACCCCACCCGGCGTATCATTTAAATAGCCTGCTAGGAGACCAAGAATGCCCACAAAAATTAAAACAAAAAAACCCTTTAGTGCCGAAAATATCATCTTAATTGTCCTGATCTGAAGCGCTTTCTGGTATCCCTAGTAATTTCATAACTCTTTCTATCACTTCAATAAAAGTCACCCTTGCCGTATCAGGCAAGCTTTCCAACTCTACAAGCGCTTTGTTAAGATCCATTTCCTTTAGAGCATTTTCAGCCCTTGACATTATTGCATCTACTGAACTTCCCTCTTTAGGTTTAAGAGATCTTGAGGTGATTTTACTACCGAAAAATGCCTTTATTTGTCCCCAGTACCTATTATCCGTTTTCTCTATTGTCTCAGATACATACTCATTCCTAATAGCTAAGGTGGTCAAATTGGGTATAATTCTTAAAATCTCTTGAACTTCCGAATAAACTGTTTCCATATTTTCTTGCTGGCTGAGATTAGATTCTAACTCTTCTTTTTTTCGAAAGTCACTATTAATTCTATTGATATTACTAGAAACGGCCTTTAGTTCATTAGACATGGTCTTTGAACCTTTTTTTATTCTTTCAATATCTTCATTAACTTTATCCAGCTCCTGAAGAATTAAATTAATATCGATTTCTCCATTTGCAGAAATTTCATTAGAAAGTTCTTTAGTCAGGTTATTTAAACTCTCAATTCTTTTTGAGATTTCTAGACTTAAGTTTTCCTCCATTTTTAAAAGGGTGTCTTTTAATATTGGATCCAAGTCAGAGATAAGTTCCTCTTTTGTCGGAATGGCAACCAACTCGTCTTTAAAAGTTTTGATTTTTTCGTCAAACTCCTGTGTCCTTCTTTCCAAATCTGTCGTGACCATATTAAGATACATTTCATTGAACTGCTCACGAACATTCTTTGCAAAACTTTCTCCATCTAAAAAATCAGATATCTTTTGCTGATTTGCAGAAACTTCAATCAAACTTTTTCTCAGATCTCGATTTTCAAAATAAAGAAAAGTTGATGCAAATGTTAATATTAGTAATAAAATGAAACCAAATGCCCACAAAAGCTTTAGGTTTATCCATATAGGTCTTTCAGTAAAATTCTTTATACTATTTCCGGAAACACTATCGTTTTCATTTATTTCTTTTTCCTGAACTACCTCCACCTCTTCGGCTGCCAACTCTTTAGTTTTAGCTGCTTTGCTGACTTTTTGGTTCCCAGATGCCTCGGAAGCATTTTTTGTACTTCTTGTACCTTTTGCCATGAAGTGCTCTACTTTTTGGATAGAAATAAATTAACCATATCTAAGCTTATCGGTCTTTCAGTAAAATAGACATTATCTTTTTCCCGCCCTATCCTATCAATAACTTTATTGCGGATATTTTCGCTAAAACAAAATATATTAATAGAAGCCTCAATACCATTTATTTTGTCAAAAAACAAATCCACGGTATGACTAGAGAAGAAAAAAATGTTCCCGACCACTCCAGCAGTTATTTTACCTTCTATTTTAGGGTCCATTTCATTTTCTATTTGAGAATACACAACTTTCTCCTTTAGCCCTAGATATTTAACAAGGTTGAGTGTAATTTTTTGACCCCTTAAATAACAGATTTCTTCGGCCTTAAAATGATCGTTTTTTGTTAGAAGTTTCTTGCCTAAATTGTCTGCCAAATCTGATGCTGTTGATCCAAAGAAACTACTATTAAAACCATATGCTCTAGCTATTTCTGTTGTATATTTTCCAACACAGTAAATTGGAATAAGTTCTCTAGATAAACGAAGTGAAAATGATTTATTCTTTTTTATTGCCTCGATAGCGTTGGAACTTGTAACCACAAATGCCTTTATTTTTTTAAACTCATCTCCGGAAAACTTGTTGAAAATAATTTTAACGAGAGGAGAAATTATTATGGGGTCTTTTACACCTTCTTTCAAAAGCATTTTTTCGAAAATTTTTGATTGCTTAATGGGCCTGGTGAGTAATATTGATCTACCCAAAGAAATTCTTTCCCCCTTTTTCTTTAAGAATTTGACCTGCAGTTTCTCCAATCATTTTTGAATCCGAGATAGGTCCGGACCAAACGTCTTTGTGCACTATCGAACCATCGGGCTTAAGAATTTCACCATGGAAAAATATTTCTTCTTCCTTAATTATGGCATGACCACCAATTGGAGTTCTGCACGAACCATCTAAAACAGCTAAAAACGATCTCTCTACTGTCATTTGAATTGCTGTTTTTTTATGATTTAATGGCTCAATTAAATCAAATATGGTTTTATTTCCTATTTTATTCTCTATTCCAATAACGCCTTGAGCTACGGCTGGAAGCATTTGCTTAATAGGAACTGGTTTTATCAAATCTTGCATTAAAAGTCTATTCAGTCCAGCACAGGCTAAAAATGTAGCATCGGCGACCTTCTCTTTCAACTTCCTTAATCGGGTTTGAACATTTCCACGAAATTCAATTACTTTTAGATCTGAACGAAAAGCCAAAAGTTGAGCTTTTCGCCTAAGACTAGAAGTACCTACTACTGAACCAGAAGGTAAGTCTTCTATAGTGCTATAGTCATCACTTATAAATGAATCTCTTGGGTCTTCACGTTCCAAAAAAACTGATATTTCCAAATTTTTTGGTAATTCCGTTGGCATGTCTTTCATGGAATGTACAGCAATATCTATTTGTCCAGAAAGTAACCCTTCTTCAATTTCCTTAGTAAACAAACCCTTTCCACCAATCTCAGATAATGCACGGTCCTGGATTTTATCACCCATTGTGTTTATTACACATATTTCAAAAGCATCATCACCTAAGCCATGCAACTTCATCAATCTTTCTTTGGTTTCATATGCTTGAGCCAAAGCGAGGGGTGACCCTCTAGTGCCAATTTTTAAAGGCTGATCATAAAAATTTCTTTTATTCTGTTGATTGGACATGTCGTTAATGCTAACTCCTTTTGATTAGCTTTAATAATGTCTGCGAAATATGCAAAAAGCAATGACCATTCTTGGTATTGAGAGTAGCTGCGACGATACAGCAGCTTCTGTGGTTCATTTGAGTTTGGAAACTAAAACAAAAGATTGGCAAATCAGTAGCAGAATTTCATCTGCAAAAATTCTGTCTTCAGAAATATTTTCACAAAGCAGTCTTCATGAAAATTACGGCGGCGTTGTTCCTGAAATAGCAGCTAGAGCGCATGCAGAAAATTTAGATATTTGCGTATCATTGTCTCTTAAAAATGCTGAATTAAATGCCAGTGAAATTGACTTAATCTCTGTTACTTCAGGTCCAGGTTTAATTGGTGGATTGATTTCCGGTACTATGTTTGCAAAAGGCCTTTCTAAATCTTTAGGAAAGCCGATAATTGGCGTTAATCATTTAGCAGGCCATGCATTAAGTCCCCGGCTTTCAGAATTTTCTCTAGGGAACCCTGCCTTGGAGTTTCCATATCTTGTACTTTTAGCTTCTGGCGGTCATTGCCAATTTTTAGAGGTAATGAGCCCTTCTAAATTTCGACGACTTGGTGGAACGATTGATGATTCTCCAGGGGAAGCATTTGATAAACTCGCTAAGCTTCTTGGCCTTGGTTATCCAGGAGGCCCATTAATCGAAAATTGTGCAAAAAAGGGAAAAATAAATCGATTTAATCTTCCTAAACCTCTTTTTAAAGCACTAACTTGCAATATGTCATTTTCGGGCTTAAAAGCTGCTGCAGCAAGAGAGATAGAGAAAAACTTTCAATATTCCAGTGAAGAAAAAGCTGTTTTTATTAATGATATGTCAGCTGATTTCCAAAAAACTATTTCAGATATCTTTGCGGAAAAGGCAAAAATTTCTATGACTTCTTTTAGAGAGAAATATTATAAAAATCTAACTGGCTTAAAATTTTGTGTGTGTGGAGGGGTCGCTGCAAATCAGAGTATCCGAAAATGTTTAGAAAACACGTCGAAGAAACTAGGTTTTGAATTCTTTGCTCCCCCTATTGAACTTTGCACAGACAATGGGGCTATGATTGCTAGTGCAGGAGCTGAAATTTTTTTAGAACGTGGGTGCATTGAAAGAGAATTAGAGATCCGATCAAGATGGCCTTTAGATACCGAATCCGCCCCTCTAATAGGCTCCGGAAAAAGGGGGGCTAAATCTTGAAAATTTTAGTTATTGGAGCAGGGGCATTTGGAACTGCTTTAGCTAATACATTAGCTAAAGAAAATAAGGATGTTACGCTTTGGGTCCCAAACAAAAATCAGCGGAAGGAGATAGGTAGCAAACACGTTAATAATAAGTATTTACCAGGCATAAAGCTCTCAGAGCGCCTAATTACGACGGAAAACCTTAAATCTGTTTCAAAATTTGCAGATATAATCCTACTTAGTATACCTGCACAAAAAACGAGAGTTTTTTTAAGCGAAAATAAAGATGCATTCTCAGAAAAAACCACCTTTGTTTTGTGCGGAAAGGGTATCGATGCTAAGAATTTACAACTTCAATCGGACCTTTTGCTATCTGTTTTGCCGCAGCAAGATTTTGCTGTTCTGAGTGGTCCTGGCTTTGCTACTGAAATTGCTGAAGGTCTGCCCACTGCACTAATAATTGCACATTTAAAAATTGAAACTGCAAAAATACTTCAAAAAAACCTTTCTACCCTGACACTTAGGCTTTATGCCAGTAACGATCCCTATGGTGTTCAACTAGGTGGTTCGCTAAAAAATATAATCGCCATTGCATGTGGTATTTCAGAAGGTCTGGGGCTAGGAGAAAGTGCCAGAACATCCTTGATGATAAGAGGATTTTCTGAAATATGTAACTTTGCTGTAAAGCTAGGGGCTCAGAAAAAAACTTTTTTTGGTTTGTCCGGTTTTGGGGACTTGTCTTTAACCTGCAACTCTACAAAATCGAGGAATTTTTTGCTGGGAAAAAGTATCGTTCAGAAAAATATTTCTGAAAAATTTAATCTTAACAGCAAGACTATAGAGGGAGTAAGAACAGCTGAAGCTGTATTGAAACTCTCCAAAAAATTAAAAGTAGAAATGCCTATTGTCGAAGCCATATCACAAATTATTAAAGGTAAAATCGAACCAAATGATGCTGTTCAGCTTCTTTTATCAAGACCTTTAAAAATAGAATGAATTAATATCTATAGTGATCTGGCTTAAAGGGTCCTGATTTATCCACCCCAATATAGTCAGCTTGATCCTTTTCTAGGTCCGTAAGTCTTACACCTATTTTGTTAAGATGTAACATTGCAACTTTTTCATCTAGCTTTTTTGGCAAAACATAAACTTCATTCTTATATTCTTCTGAATTCGTCCAAAGTTCTAATTGAGCCAAAACCTGATTAGTAAAGCTTGCCGACATTACAAAACTTGGGTGACCTGTTGCATTACCTAAATTTAGAAGGCGTCCTTCTGAAAGTAATATAATATTATTCCCTGAAGGCATTTCTATCATGTCCACCTGATCCTTAATATTTGTCCATTTATGATTTTTCAGCCCGGCTATCTGAATTTCATTATCAAAATGTCCAATATTGCCAACAATAGCCATGTTTTTCATCTTCCGCATATGGTCAACTTTTATGACATCTTTATTTCCAGTTGCAGTAATGAAAACGTCGGCGGTCTCCAACGCATCCTCAAGTTTGATAACTTCAAAGCCATCCATAGCAGCTTGAAGTGCACAAATAGGGTCAACTTCTGTAACTTTTACCCTGGCGCCAGACCCTCTTAAACTTGCCGCAGATCCCTTTCCAACATCTCCATATCCACATACTACAGCTGTCTTCCCTGCTAGCATTGTGTCAGTGGCTCTTCTTATTCCATCAACCAAAGATTCCTTACAGCCATATTTATTATCAAATTTTGATTTTGTAACACTGTCATTTACATTTATAGCAGGAAACGGAAGTTCTCCTTTTTCCATCAACTGGTATAAGCGGTGTACACCTGTTGTTGTCTCCTCCGAAACACCCAAAATTTCATCCCTTTGCTTTCCAAACCAACCGGGGTTTTCTTTCATTCTCTTTCGAATTTGAGCAAAAAGAGCAACTTCCTCTTCAGAAGATGGGTTTTCTAAGAATTCCGTGTCACCACCCTCAGCTTTAGCACCTAAAAGAATATACATGGTTGCATCCCCACCATCATCTAAAATTAGATTGCAGGTTCCTGTTTTAAAATTAAATATTTTATCAGCATAATCCCAATATTCTTCAAGGCTTTCGCCTTTTATTGCAAAAACAGGGGTTCCAGTTTCCGCAATGGCAGCGGCAGCATGGTCTTGCGTAGAAAAAATATTACATGAGGCCCACCTCACATCAGCTCCAAGATGAACAAGCGTTTCTATAAGAACGGCTGTTTGAATTGTCATGTGTAGGGATCCAGAAATCCTTGCACCCCTTAACGGTTTTTCCGCACCAAATTCTTCTCTTAGTGCCATTAAGCCCGGCATTTCTGTTTCTGCTATTAATATCTCTTTTCGTCCAAAAGCACTTAAATTAATATCCTTGACAATGTAATCATTACTCATAGAAACTTTCCTCATAATAAAAATTTCTTTTTAGATAGTGTATATTTTGAGTAATATCAAAGAAAATATTGATCGAGCTTGGCAGAGAATGTTATCGGGGAGAAGATTGGATTTATTGAATCCTTCACCTTTAGATATTGAGGCTGAGGATATTGCTCATGGCTTGTCATTTTTAGCTAGATGGAATGGGCAAACATTTGGAGAATTTCCTCTATCTGTTGCTTATCACTCTTTATTGGTTCAGGAACTATTTTCGAGAGAAATTAAAAATGCGGCGTGGCAGTTGGTAGCTCTTCTTCATGATGCCCCGGAATATGTTATAGGAGACATGATATCTCCAGTTAAAAATAAAATAGGGCCAGAATATGAGAAGTTAGAAATCGAAATTCTTAGGGCAGTTCATATTAAATTTGGTTTACCCACCACCGTTCCAAAAAGCATTAAATCAAAAATAAAAAATGCCGATAAATCCGCTGCATGGATTGAGGCAACACAAATGGCTGGCTTTACTGAAAAGGAAGCCGACAAAATTTTTGGCTCCCAGAAAGATGACTTTGTTAAAAAATATAAATTTATACCAATGTCACCATTTAAAACGAGAGAAGCTTTTATATCACGTCTTAATAAATTATTAGAAAAAATAAATTAATGGTTGAATTTACCTTAGACTACCCTCATGTATCTTACTTGAGCTGATAAATGGAGAAACAATGCCTGAGATAGACGTTATTGGAACCAGTAATAATAATTTAATATCAGATGCTTCCGACCAAACATTTATGGCAGAAGTTGTAGAGGCATCTCAAAATTTACCCGTTATAGTTGATTTTTGGGCTCCTTGGTGCGGTCCATGTAAGACGCTTGGACCAATTTTGGAGAGCGAAGTTAAAGCACGAAACGGCAAAGTTAAACTAGTTAAGGTAAACATAGATGAAAATCAGGGCATAGCCTCTCAACTTAGAGTTCAATCTATTCCAGCCGTTTTCGCATTCTCTGCTGGTCAGCCTGTAGATGGGTTTATGGGAGCACAAACAGCATCCTCAGTTAAGGAATTCTTTGAAAAAATTCATAAGAAGTTTGGTTCCAATGATGAAGAGGAAAAAAATCTAATAGAGCAAGGAGAAATACATCTGGAGGAAGGCCTTATAGAAGAAGCAATGAAGGCCTTTAAAACTGCTGCGGAAAAAGATCAAACCAATCCTCTAGCACACAGTGGAATAATTTCTTGTTATCTAAAAATGTCCAATGTTACGGAAGCTAAGATTTACCTTGAAAATTTAAATGACGAAATGCGAAAAAAACCTGAAATTTTAAAGATGGTTGCGAAAATTGAATTGCTTGAAAAATCAGAGGATCTAGAGGAAGTTTCTGTATTAAAAAAGCGCCTAGACAGCAATCCAAAGGACCTTAAAAACAAATTTGAACTTGCTATTGCCTTAAATGCAAACTCGCAACCAGAAGAATCAATTCTACTGCTATTGGAAATTTACAAGGAAGATAGAGATTGGAACAATGGGGCTGCAAAAAACCAGCTTACTAAAATATTTGAATCTTTAGGACCAGAAAACAGTTTTTCTATTAGCGGTAGACGGAAGCTTTCTTCCCTGATGTTCTCTTAATTTTACTATGTAATGGTAATGAGTTTTAGTCCTGAAAATATTCCTCTTTTTCCCTTAACTGGGGCATTACTTTTACCTAGATCCAGACTTCCTTTAAATATCTTTGAACCTAAATATCTTGAAATGATCAAAGATTCTTTAAAATCCGATCATCGACTTATAGGTATGATCCAACCCCTGGAAAATCAAGAAAGAAACTCAAGCTTTAAAGATATTGAAAAGTTTTACAAAATTGGATGCGCAGGAAAAATTACTTCGTATGATGAATTAGATGATGGGCGCTACATGATTACACTAACAGGATTTAGCCGATTTTTTCTTATTGACTTGAAACAAAATCAATCATCATATTTGCTGGCAAAAATTGATTGGTCAGATTTTTCAATTGATTTAGGAAATAACCCAGCAAAAGAAATGTCTGGTACTGATCCGTTTTTTAGTATTATTGCAGATTATTTTTCTTCAAATAAAATTTCTGCAGACTGGAGTAATTTGAAAAAAGCAGATCAAGAAACTTTGATTAATTCACTTTCAATTTTGTGCCCTTTTGAAAGTTATGAAAAGCAAGCTCTATTAGAAGCCTATAGTTTAGATGATCGGAAAAAGGTTTTGACTACCTTAATGGAAATCTCGTCTCAAAAACAAGGAAATGATATAATTCAATAGTTAAAAAGTAAGGGATTAAAATGGACAAAGAGTTTAATTATGATTTGCTTAAAATATTGGTTTGCCCGAAAACGAGAACAAGGCTCCGTTATGATTCTGAAAAGCATGAATTAATTTCAGATAAAGCTGGCTTGGCCTTTAGAATTAAAGATGGTGTTCCAATTATGTTATTAGAGGAAGCTAGAGAAATTAGTTCCTAATGTGAAAAATATCTAATTCCGGTAAAAAGCATAGAAATATTGTTTTTATTGGCCTCTCTTATTATATCTTCATCATTTATAGAACCACCGGGCTGAATAATTGCCTTCACGCCAGCGTTGCATAATTCAATCACTCCGTCTGAGAAAGGAAAAAATGCGTCCGAGGCCGCTACAGCACCTATCATATTATTTTCCATATTATTCGCGAAATTTTCTGATTTTATAATGGCCATCTTAACACTATCAAGCCTACTAGTCTGGCCGCCCCCTATCCCAATTGTTTGACCATCTTTCACAATTATTATGGCATTAGAGTGTACGTGTTTGATTATTTTCCAAGCAAAAATCATATCATTTAATTCTTTTTCGTTTGGCTCTAGATTTGTTACATTTTTAATCTTTTTTCTATCGAAAATAATACGATTTTCTTCCTGCAAAAGAATACCGCCGGATATTTCCTTTGTAACCTTTGTAGAACTCTTATGATCTAATAAGCCAAACGTTTCTAAGAGGCGCACATTTTTTTTCTCTTTGAAAATGTCTTTTGCTTCTTTTGATATTTTTGGTGCTATTATAACTTCAGTAAAAGTTTTTTTAATCTCACTCGCCGTAATGGCATCAAGAGTAGAATTTACAGCAACAATTCCACCAAAAGCTGAGGTAGGATCACAGCTGTTTGCTTTTAAATATGCTTGATGAAGTGTTTTCGCCTTAGCAACACCGCAAGGATTTTTGTGCTTGACTATTACACAAGCAAATTCCTTTTTATCATTAAACTCCGAAATAATCTTAAAGGCACTATCAGCATCGATATAATTATTGTAAGACAGCTCCTTTCCCTGAACTTTTTTTGAGGTTGCGATATTTGGCCCTTCTCTATCATATATCAAAAGTTCGGCTTCTTGATGTGGATTCTCCCCATACCGAAGTTTTATTTCTTTTTTTATGCCTGATCTTATCCCCGCAATCCCTATGGAACCACATTTTAACCAATTTTGAATATCAAAATCATAATTTGAAACAGTCAAAAATGCCTTAATGGCCATTCTCTTACAGAAAGATGTTGAAATTTTTCCATCATTATTTTTTAACTCTTTTATTAGATCATTATAATCATCTGGGTCAACAATCACACAAACGTTCTCATGGTTTTTTGCTGCTGCCCTTATAAGGGCCGGGCCTCCAATATCTATTTCTTCTATGCAATCCGAATAATTCTTTCCTGAAAGGACCGCTTTTCTAAACGGGTATAAATTGACTACAACGAGATCTATCTCACTAATGGCATAATCACGTAATTCTTGTAAATCCTCTGGTTTATTTCTTCGAAAAAGTATTCCTCCATGTATCCTTGGATGAAGAGTTTTTACTCTTCCATCCATCATTTCTGGGAAACCAGTTACCTCCGAAACGTCATTAATAGGAAATTCTCTGTCTCTTAAGAACGAAGCTGTACCCCCTGTCGAGACTATTTCCACCCCACATGACACTAAATATTTCGCCAAAATATTTAAATTCTTCTTATCAGAAACAGAAATTAATGCCCTGGTCAGTTTTGTAAGCTTGGAATTTTTTAAATTTTTTTTATCCAATATTTTCCAATCCTATGTCTCTTAAATTTCCTGATCTAGAGGTTTGGTTTTGAAATTTCCATTCTACAAGCTCCCTATATTTTTTTTTATTTGAAGACACAACAATTTGTTTTGATTCTCTAACATTAATATCTCCTCGGCCAAAATATGCACTTTCAGCCAAAGACAAATCTCCACCTTTATGAGTAAAAAGCCATGTCTCCCCGTTCTTAAGCTTAAGAATTACAGATTTGTTTGTTTCCAAATGCCATGCTTCAACATCAGGATGTAAATGAAAATATAGCCTATAAGGAGTCTTTTTATTTTTAAAGCCAGAATAAATTAATTCATCCGACCCAGATAAATTTTGACCATCGAACGTTAGTTTAAACTGCCTTTTGTGTATAATACCAAATCTTGATTCATAACAGTTATGCTCTGAGGTTAAAGTTTTTTCCTTTTGGTTTTCTTCCATTAAAACCTTTGTTGCCTTCTGACTTCTCCTAAACATTTTATCTTCAGGACGAAGACTTCTAGGCCAAACTGGTATAAATTGAGCTTGGGATTGATCAGCTAGTTCCAAAGTTGAATGAGCATAAGTAGACCTATTTTGCCTTTCAATATAAGAGTCGTGTCTATGCCCAGAGCCACAGTTCACTATTATTTTTCGTAAGCCCGATGCAAATTCAAATGACAACAATCCTGCATGTGCTGTCCCTCTTCTATCATACTTGGGTGGTTCGCTTACATCTGCAATAATTGTTACATTTTTTGCCCTTAACTTACAAAAGCCCATATATATGCCATCTCTAATAACCTCCTTAGGATATTCTACTGATGATAACACATTTAAATAAGGTTCCGACCCCCCGTCAGAACCCATTGCTGCAACCAATCTCCCATTCTCAAACCTTACTGCTTTTAGTGTTTTAGCAGCACGCATAACTGAAACGTCAATGAAGGACCCTTCTGCCGCACCATAAACTTTCAATTGTCTGCCATAGTTTCGTAACTTCTCTAAATAAACTAAAAATTCCAAAAGTTCTTCGGGATTTCTCGAATCTATCTCTCCGTGCTTGTTTATTAATCTTTTTGATTCACGACCAATTCCTTGGATAAATTGACCTAAAATTTTGGTTTCTGCCCCTCGAAAGTATTCACAATAAAAAATAGCCATCTTTATAAAAAATTGGTCCTTACTTGAAAAGCTTATGGGTTTTACAATTCTTATGAGGTATAATGTCCTGCTTAAAATCGTCCTAACTTTTTCATTCAGAAAATTATAAGGCTCCTCTCCTCCAAAGGGAGGTTTTTCAAAAAGGTCTGTGTTTTCCACTAAAGAAATAGCCCTTTTTGATGCTACTTCAATACTCCAACCTGGACCCTTTCCACTGCCATATCTTGCTACCCACTCTAAGATCCAAGAGATTGCTATTTTTCTTGATATTGTTGAGTTTATTGATCTTAAATCATACAGCCAATCAAAACTATGGATTGATTTTTCAGAATGAATTGGCAATCCTCCCAAATCCCATAATTGGATTATGTTTGTTGATTTTGCAAAACTATCTTTCGTGTCAATTTCATATATATAATCAGGAAGATATATTTTTGCTCCATCGATAATCACTACATTCTGTAGTAACATTTTACCGGAAGTTGTGTTTCCAAGATTTAAAAAATTTAATTTTTTAACTTTTTTAACCTTAAAAGATTTAAAAAAAAATGTAGAAAGATAAATTGTCTTT
>Ga0208277_1001139_pt1 | contig 15607 bp, 10 predicted proteins | sample ETNtaG_5_FD_185782 | JGI IMG/M metagenome (GOLD analysis project Ga0208277, IMG submission 185782) | Marine microbial and viral communities from oxygen minimum zone, Eastern Pacific Ocean - ETNP201406SV205 (SPAdes) (version 2) | ecosystem: Environmental > Aquatic > Marine > Oceanic ...
GGATTACCTTACATACAAAAATTTAAAGGTAAGGTAATTGTAGTTAAATATGGAGGAGCTGCGATGATTGAAGAATCCCTCAGGAAAAGCTTCACAAGAGATATAGCCTTGATGAAACTTGTAGGAATGAATCCAGTAATAGTCCATGGAGGGGGCCCTCAAATTGGTAAAGAACTTTCTAAAGCCGGCCTTGAATCTGAGTTTATAGAAGGTTTAAGGGTTACAACAAAACCTGTAATGAATATTGTGAAAAAGATTCTAGGCACAAAAATAAATCGCGAAATAGTGAGTCTGATAAAACACTTTGGAGGCAATGCAATTTCCTTTAATCACATCAAACACTCTATTATTAGAGCTTCGAAAAAGATAAATGAAAATGGTCCAGACCTTGGTTTTGTAGGAAAAGTTGACAAAATTATGACCGGTGATTTAAAAAAAAGTATTGATAAGGGCTTTATACCAGTCATAGCGCCAATCGGTAAATCAAAAAATAATGATTATTGGAATATTAATGCTGATGTCGTTGCTGGAGAGGTAGCGCAATCTCTGAAAGCTGAAAAACTGATTCTCCTTACTGATGTTAAAGGGATTGGAGATTCGGAAAATAAACTTATATCAAAAATTTCACCAAAAAAAGGGCAAAAAATTCTCAAGGAAAAATTCATTAAAGGAGGAATGACACCAAAGTTAACTGCAGCTCTAGATGCCAAAAAAAATGGTGTTAGATCTTGTCATATAATTGATGGGAGAGTTCCACATGCTGTTCTTCTGGAGGTCCTTACTGAGGAAGGTGTAGGAACTATGATAAGCTAAGGTCTTTATGAATGAGCTAAAGCCACGCCAACTAGATATTATGCAAAGCTTGGCTAAAATGCTCGGTGAGAAAGGACCAGTTAAAATAACAACATCCCTTCTAGCTAATGAGTGCGGTATAACTGAAGCAGCCATTTATAGGCATTTTCCAAGCAAAAAAAAGATATATTCAGGTTTGGTGGATTTCTGTGAGCAGAACATCTTTGACTTAATAAATAATATTAATTCTTCCGATGGAGATGAATTAGATAAGGTGAAGAAAATACTTATTTTATTGGTAACATTCAGTGAGAGAAATCCTGGATTGGCCAGGCTTTTAACTAGAGAAGCATTTTCTGTAGACGAAACGAGCCTTGACGAGCGAATAGGTCAGATGATGTCTAAGATCGAACTCTTAATGAAACAAAATCTTCAAAAATACGAGCAAGCCACTAAAAATAAACTTAATTTACCTACGGCTTCTGCGGCTAACTTATTGCTGGCATGTTCCGAAGGCATAATCCAGCAATTTGTTAGATCAGGATTTCAAGACTCTCCAACAAAAAGAATAAATGATCAATTTGAGTTTTTGATTTCAGCACTCAAAGCTAATTAGGTATATTTTCTTCTAAGAAATATTCAAACATTAAATTTTTACTACCTGGTTTAGCTTTTTCACCAGAATCCTTATCAATTTTAATTACAGACAATCCTTCAGGTGGAAGCTTCTTTGATAAAGGCATGTCATCGATGATATTTTTCTTATAACTGAGCCATATAGGTAAAGCAATTGAAGATCCAAATTCTCTATCTCCTAGACTTCTGGGCTGATCAAAGCCAACCCAGACAGATGTTACTATTTGATCATTGTATCCAGTAAACCAAGTACTTTCGGCTTTATTAGTGGTGCCTGTTTTGCCAGCAAAATCTGGTCTTTTTAACTCTGCAACTTTTTTTGCAGTTCCTCTTGCAGCTGCTTCCTTTAAGATATCTGTTATGAGAAAAGCTATACGTGGATCTATGACCTGCTCAAATTCTCTCTCTTCTTTTTCGAAAAGTACATCGCCTGATCTATTAAGTATTTTTGTTATCAAATATGGCTCTACCTTCTTTCCACCATTGGCAAAAATTGAATAAGCTGCGGCATTACTTAATGGATTTAAAGAAGCTGTTCCCAAAGATAATGATAAATCAGCGGGCAGTCTTTGTTTATCAAAACCAAATTTTTCTGAATAAGAACGAACTTTATCAACCCCTAATTCTCTCAAAAGTCTTACAGATACAAGATTTCTACTTTGAAGAAGACCTTCTCTAAGTCTAGTAGGGCCAAAAAATTTACCGCTTGCATTTCTGGGCCTCCATCTTTCTTCTAAAGCTTCATCATCGAATATTATAGGGGCATCATTTATTAGAGAAGCGGCATTGAACTTGTCTGAAAAGGCTGCTGCATATAAAAAAGGTTTAAAATTTGACCCCAACAAAGGAGACGCTTGTTCAGCTCTATTGAATTTACTCAGAAAAAAATCATATCCGCCCACTAAAGCTAAAATAGAGCCCGATTGAGGATCTAAAGAAATTAGAGCACTTTGTGCATCTGGTATTTGAGTAAGTTCAATATTCTGTGTAAGACTATCTTTTTCAAACCAAACGATATCTCCTAAATTTAAAATATCTTCAAAACTCCTAGGTCTGGCTCCTCGCCTATTCTCATTTATGTAGGGCCTTGCCCAACTATATTTTTCCGTCCAAGGAATCTCTAGTATCTCACCAGATTTAGTCAAGAATTCTAGTTTCCTGCCTATATTAGTGATGACTCCTAAGAATCGATTTTTATTTTCTGTAAATTTATCAAGGTAATCAAAGACACTTGATAAGCTTGTTGCTTCGTTTAGAAAAACTGCTTCATCTTGGCTAAGACTATTTTCTATATTTAAAAGTTTTATATTCTTAGGTAGATCGAAGAATCCATTTGGGAAAAATCCAAATATGTTTTCTGGTTCTCTAAAGCCATGACGCTTATCGTATTCCTCTAAGCCAAAAGTGACTGACTTTGATGCTTGATTTTGGAATTTAGAATCAATTGTTGTGAATACCTCTAATCCTTCTGAATAAGCTTTAAGTCCATATTCTTGAATCATGTAACGCCTTACCTCTTCTGCAACATAAGGAGCCTCAACCTCCGAAACAAGACCATAGTAATTTGCACTCAATGGGGCATCTATTGCGAGTCTAAATTGTTCTTTATGAATAAACTCCAAATCAAGCATGCGTTGCAATATCCAATTTCTTCTTAAAAGGGCTCGTCTTGGATTAACAAGTGGGTTCATAGAAGAAGGTGCTTTGGGAAGTGCCGCAATCATAGCCCATTGTGCAAGGTTTAATTCTGATAAAGCTTTTCCGTAATAGACTTCACTTGCAGCTGCAATACCATATGCCCTGTTCCCAAAAAAGATTCTGTTTACATAAAATTCAAAGATTTCCTCTTTTGTATAAGTTTCTTCTAGTCTATAGGCAAGGAAAATATCTTTCACTTTTCTAAATAGACTCACGTCTCTGCTTGTAAGATAATTACCCGCTACTTGCATAGTAATGGTACTACCTCCTCCTTGAATTCTTCCTGAAACTATTATTCGGTACAAAGATCGGACTAGACCTGTATAGCTCACACCTGAATGTGAAAAAAAATTATCATCTTCAGCTGCTAAAACTGCATTTACATAATGACTGGGAATATCTTCAAACTTTAATGCGGTTCTTCTCTTTTCTCCAAACTCACCAATAAGCTTTGCATCAGAAGAAAATATCTTTAAAGGTATTTGAAGTTCTATATCTCGAATAGTTTCTTCATCAGGTAGTTTGCTGTCGATATAGATGTTCAGACTAGATAGAAACATCAAAGTTAAGCAAAAAAATAAAAGGCTTACCCTGCCAATAAAACTCTCGGCTATTAAAACTAAATATGTTTTCAATTTAACTAACATCAAGGAGTTATAATAACCCAATGAAGCTAATAATTATTGGACCTATGGCTTCTGGAAAGTCAGTAGTTGGTAAAAAACTTTCTAAAAGAATGGGTCTTAATTTCTTTGATACTGACGAGCAAATAGAACAAAAAGCTGGTGTAACCATCTCTTGGATTTTTGATGTTGAAGGAGAAGAAAAATTTAGAGACAGGGAATCTGAAATACTCAGTACAGTTATTAAAGAAGATAATTGCATAATTTCTACAGGTGGAGGTATAGTCCTAAGAGAAGAAAACAGGGCCTTACTTAAAAAAGGTACAGGTATTTACCTTAAAACAAGTATTCAAAGTCAACTAGAAAGGACCATGAATGACAAGGAAAGGCCGCTTCTTCAAAATATAGACAATAAAGAAGAAGCTCTGAGAGAGATCGCAAAATTACGTAATCCAATTTATGAAAGTTGTAGCGAAATAACCATTGAAGAGACAGATAGCCCTAATGAGACGGTGGATAAGATAGTTGAAAAACTCAAGAACATGAAATGAAAGAAATAAAAATTACAACAGATTCAAAAAATTATCCCGTTTTAGTAGGTACGGAGATTCTTACTGAAAGAAATTTTGAAGAGTTTTCTGAGAGAGAAATACTTTTGGTAATTGACTCTAATATTAATTCAGCAATAAAAGACAGCGTAAAAGAGAGTCTTAATAAAATATCTTCTAACTTTATCCATATAACCATAGAGGCTAGCGAAGAAAATAAATCAAATTCAACCTTAGCTCTTATTCATGATTTACTTATAGAAAATAGTTTTAGTAGAGATTGTGTCCTTTTTGCGCTTGGTGGAGGGATAATTTGTGACATGACCGGCTTCGCAGCTGCAACATATCAAAGAGGAGTCGATTTTGTTTTACTACCTTCCACATTGTTAGCACAAGTTGACGCTTCGGTAGGTGGCAAGACTGCCATAAATCATCCTAAGGGAAAGAATATGATTGGCTCCTTCCATCAGCCAAGTAAAGTATTGAGTGATACTCTCCTTCTAAAAGGATTAGATGAATCTCAAATCAGAGAGGGTTTAGCTGAAATCATAAAACATTCATTGATAAAAGATGAAAAGTTCTTCATTTGGATCCAAGATAATATTAATGATCTCCTAAAGGGTGATGATTCGAAGTTATTAAATGCTATATCGAGATCTATAGAAATTAAAGCTGAAGTTGTTTCCAAAGATGAAACAGAGCAAGGTGTAAGGAAATGGCTGAATTTAGGTCACACATTTGGCCATGCGATAGAAGTCTATGGTAAATATAAAGAATTTTCTCATGGTGAGGCTGTAGCTTTAGGAATAATTATGGCTACTAATCTTTCTCAAAAAGTTTTAAAGCTTGAGAAAAGAGAGGGAGAAAGAATAAAGAGCCTCATTTCAACTATACTATCTGAGGAAAATAAAAATAAAGATTTTCAACCTAGTGATTTACTAGAACTAATGTCTTCCGATAAGAAAAGAAAAGGAGATCAATTGAATTTTGTTCTTCTTAACTCGATAGGAAGTGTAGAAATTTGTAATAATATTGAAAATACAGATATTCTCGATTCTATAAAATTAGCATAGTCAATCTTCCCAGATGGGCTCACAAAAGGTACAATCTTGCACCTGCGCAATTCTCAGATTTACTTTTTTCGGCAAAATAGTTAGCTGAGGGTTTATAACCCACAAAATATGAAGAATTTTAAGCTTAAAGATAAGTACAGATTTGGTTTCCCTGAAAAAAGAGGACTTTATGACCCTCAATTTGAAAAGGATTCATGCGGAGTTGGACTGGTCGCAAACATTAAAGGAATTCCCTCTAGAGAAATTATGGAAGATGCCTTCCTTGTCAATTCGAAAATGGATCATAGAGGAGGATGTGGCTTTGAAGAAAATACAGGCGATGGTGCTGGAATACTGCTTGCTCTACCTGATAGTTTTTTTAAATCTCAAGCGATTAAAATAGGCCTGAAGCTCCCAGAAATGGGCCAATATGGAGTTGGTAATATCTTTCTTCCTGTTGATGAGCAAGAAAGAGAGCATTGCGTTAAAGAATTTGAAGCAATCATTGCCCAAGAAAATCAAATATGTGTTGGCTGGAGAGATGTGCCAGTCGATCCCGATAAAGCAGATGTGGGCCCTGCGTCAAGAGGAGCGCAACCTTTCATAAAACAGTTATTTATTCAGGCTGAAGAAGGTCTAAACCAAGATGAATTTGATAGGAAGTTGTATCTCATCAGAAAAAGGGTAAGCCACCTGCTCAGGAGTGATTCGAAACTTAAAGAAGCTAAACTTTTCTACGTGTGTAGCTTGTCTACCTCTGTCATTGTATATAAAGGCATGCTTACTCCTTCTCAATTGTTTCCTTTTTATCCAGACCTTGAGGATGAAGAGTTTGAGACGCACTTGGCTATGGTTCACTCAAGATTTAGTACTAACACCTTTCCGTCATGGGATAGAGCCCAGCCTAATAGGTATATGTGTCATAACGGAGAGATTAATACCTTGAGAGGCAACATGAATGCCATGAAAGCGAGGCAAGGTACTGTCAAAAGTGATTTATTTGGAGAAGATATTGAGAAGCTATTTCCAATCACCGAACTAGACTGCACTGACTCTGGTAGCTTTGACAATGTACTTGAGTTTCTCATCCTTTCTGGAAGAAGTTTACAAGAATCAGTTATGATGATGATACCGGAGGCATGGCAATCAGACAAAAACATGTCTGAACAGAAAAAAGCTTTCTACCAATTCAGCTCCTCTATGATAGAACCCTGGGATGGTCCTGCATCTATAGTATTCACTGATGGAAAAAAAGTTGGCGCTGTGCTTGATAGAAACGGTTTAAGGCCAAGTAGGTTTTATCTCACAAGTGATGACAAAGTCATAATGGCTTCTGAGGTAGGAGTCCTTCCTGTTGATTCTAAGAAAATAGTTAAAAAAGGTAGGCTGCAACCGGGCAAAATGTTTTTGATAGATTTCGAAAAAGGAGAAATGATCCCTGACGAAGCTATTAAGGAAGATATAGTCAACAGACACAATTACTTAGATTGGAATAAATCGATCATCGACCTAAAGGAGTTAGAAGGACCCTTTGATAAAGACATAATAGAAGAAAATCTCATAGCGAGAATGAGAGCATTTGGCTTCACAACAGAGACAATGCAATTCATGTTACTACCTTTAGTGTCGGAATTAAGAGATCCGCTTGGCTCAATGGGAAATGACGCTGCCTTAGCTTGTCTTTCAGATAAGCCAAGACTTTTGTTTGATTACTTCAAACAACTCTTTGCACAAGTTACAAACCCTGCAATCGACTCCATAAGAGAAGAAGTAATCATGTCCTTGGAATGTCTCATAGGGCCTGAAGGTAACTTGCTTGAAAATAACAAGGATAATGCAAAAAGGTTAAAAATTGATAACCCTATTCTCTCAAATAAAGATCTCAGTGCATTAAAACATATCTCTCTTGATGGTTGGAAAACCCAAACTATAGACCTCACATATTCAAAGAAAGAAGGAATGGAAGGTATGCTGTCAAGGCTAGCTGAAATTTCACAAGAGGCAGAGGGAGCAATTAAAGAGGATTATTCTTTCATCATTCTGTCTGATAAGGCAGTTTCAAAGACCAGGATGCCTCTAAGTGCGCTTTTAGCATGCTCTTCAATTCATCATCATCTCATTAACAAACAACTACGTACTAAGATTGGAATTATTCTAGAGACGGGAGAAGCAAGAGAGGTTCATCATCACTGTTTGCTTTTTGGATATGGAGCAGATGCTGTTAATCCATATCTGGCTTTTGAATCCATATTTCAAGCCTTGGAGGATGGCACTCTTCAGGATGATAAGTTAAAGCAAAAAGATCAAATTGTTGAAGCGTACAAAAAAGGAACAAAAAAAGGGATACTCAAAGTCATGGCAAAAATGGGTATTTCTACTCTTCATTCATATAAAGGCGCACAGATATTTGAAGCCGTTGGACTATCCGAAGAGATAATAAGTAAATCTTTTCCTGGCACTGCAAGCAGAGTTGGTGGTATAGGCTTTCAAGCTTTATTTGATGAACAAAAGAGAAGACATGATCTTGGATATCCTAATGAAGAAATTAATGTTACGACTCTGCCTAATCCTGGTGATTTTCACTGGAGAAATGGCGGGGATGCCCATATGTGGGACCCCAAAACAATTTCTTCACTTCAATTAGCAGCTAGAACTAATAATGAGGATGCCTACTGGAACTTCGCAAATCATGCTAATGAAGTTTCGACTAAGCAAAGCACCTTAAGAGGTTTGCTTAAATTCAAAAAATCTTCTAAATCTATAAGTATTGACGAAGTAGAAAGTGAAAAAGAAATAGTTAAAAGATTTGCAACTGGTGCAATGAGTCTAGGCTCTATATCTACTGAGTCTCACGAATCTCTCGCAATTGCAATGAATGAGCTTGGTGGAAAATCTAATACTGGAGAGGGTGGTGAAGACCCAATAAGATTCAAACCTGATGCTTCTGGTATATCAAAAAGATCTGCAATAAAACAAGTTGCTTCTGGAAGATTTGGGGTGACTATGAGATACCTTACTAATTCAGATGAATTACAAATAAAGATTTCTCAAGGTGCAAAACCTGGAGAAGGAGGAGAACTTCCAGGGAAAAAAGTTGATGACTATATAGCAAAAATAAGACATTCAACTCCAGGAGTAGGATTGATTAGCCCTCCTCCACATCACGATATCTATTCTATTGAAGATATAGCTCAGCTCATTCATGATCTAAAAAATGCTAATAGGACTTCCAGAATTAGCGTCAAATTGGTTTCAGAAGTCGGTGTAGGAACTATAGCAGCTGGAGTAGTGAAGGCTAAAACAGATCACTTAGTAATAGCTGGTCATGACGGAGGCACTGGCGCCTCTCCTCTTACTTCTATTAAACATGCAGGACTTCCTTGGGAATTGGGGGTTGCTGAAACACATCAAACTCTGGTTATGAATAATCTTCGATCAAGAGTTGTGCTCCAAACTGATGGTCAAATAAAAACAGGAAGAGATGTTGCAATTGCTGCTTTATTGGGAGCAGAAGAATTTGGTTTTGCTACTGCACCTCTAGTCACTTTAGGCTGCATAATGATGAGGAAATGTCATTTAAATACATGTCCAGTAGGTATCGCTACTCAAGACAAAGATCTTAGAAAAAAATTCAAAGGCAAGCCGGAGTACGTAGTGAATTATCTTTTTATGGTAGCGAAAGACCTCAGAATGATAATGGCCGAATTGGGCTTTAGAACTATAAATGAAATGATAGGTAGAGTAGATTGTCTGGAGACTGATATTGCCGTAGACCATTGGAAAAGAAATGGTCTGGATTTCAGTGGCATCCTACAACCAGCTGAAAAAATCTTTGATAATACAGATGTATATAATACTCAAAGCCAAGATCATGGGCTTGATAAAGCTTTAGATAATACTCTAATCAGCAAATGTAAAAGTGCCATTGAAAAAGGGGCAAAGGTTTCTTTTGACAGTGATATTGTTAATACGAACAGAACAGTAGGAACAATGCTATCAAATGAAGTTGCTAAAGTTTGGGAAACAAATGATCTCCCGGAAGACACTATAGAAATAAATTTCAATGGCTCTGCTGGGCAGAGCTTCTCTGCATGGCTTGTTCAAGGAATAACATTTAGGCTTGAAGGAGATGCAAACGATTATGTGGGTAAAGGTCTTTCAGGCGGAAAACTAATAATTTATCCCCCAAAAGATAGTTCATTTAAAGCGGAAGAAAATATTCTGCTTGGAAATGTTGCTCTTTATGGTGCCACGTCTGGCGAAGCTTACTTTAGAGGCATAGCTGCAGAAAGATTTTGTGTGAGAAATAGTGGTGCTACTGTCGTGGTTGAAGGGATAGGAGATCATGGTTGTGAGTATATGACTGGAGGCAAAGCAGTAATTCTAGGCTCAACAGGCAGAAATTTTGGAGCGGGAATGAGTGGAGGAATTGCCTATATCTATGATATTGATGGGAATTTTGTAAACAACTGTAATAATGAAACCTTTGAGATCGAAACACTCCTGAAAGAAGACGAGAAAGACTTAAAAGATTTAATTAAAAAACACCTAGATTATACTGAATCAAATGTTGCCAGTACCATTTTGAAAGGTTGGGATAATGAGAAGGGAAAATTTGTAAAAGTTATGCCTACTGACTACAAACGAGTTTTAAATGAAATGAAAAATATAAAAAAACTGAGCAATGGGTAAGACTACAGGGTTTAAAGAATTTTCAAGAGCAGTCGAGCCTTATCGACCTGTAAAAGAAAGACTATTAGATTTCAAAGAGATTTACACTGACCATGATGATGAAAAACTATCGGTTCAAGGTGCGAGATGTATGGATTGTGGTGTTCCTTTTTGTCAGTCTGGTGAAGGATGTCCTGTTTACAACTTAATTCCTGAATGGAATGATCTCGTTTATCAAGATAAGTGGGAAGAAGCCTTTGACAAGCTAATGTTGACTAACAATTTTCCTGAAGTAACAGGAAGGGTTTGCCCTGCGGTTTGTGAAGGGGCATGTGTACTTGGCATAACAGAGAGCCCAGTAGCAATAAAAAACCTTGAATTTGCGATTGCTGATAAAGGCTTCCAGAATGGTTGGCTAAAACCCAGAATACCCTCTTCCAGAACAGGAAAATCAATAGCTATTGTTGGCTCTGGTCCAGCAGGCCTTTCAGCAGCTCAACAACTAAATAGTGTTGGTCATCATGTGAAAGTTTATGAAAGAGCTGATCGCATAGGTGGTTTGATGATGTACGGCATACCCAACATGAAGTTGGATAAGTCTATAATCGATCAGCGAGTCGAGGTTATGGAGATTGAAGGAATAGAGTTTTTTTCCAATGCTGATGTTGGCGGACAAGGAGAAAATTCTGTCAGTATGAGTGAACTAGACAAATCTAATGATATTGTTTTACTCACAACAGGAGCTACCAAGCCTAGAGATCTGCCGATTCCTCAAAGAGATGGTGTTGGAGTTCATTTTGCAATGGACTTTTTAAGAGCTAATACCAAAAGTCTTCTGGATTCAGAGCATGATGATGGTAAATATATTTCTGCTAAAGATAAGAATGTAATTGTGATTGGTGGTGGAGATACTGGAACAGATTGTATTGGTACTTCTCTTAGACATGGATGTAAATCATTAATTAACTTCGAAATAATGCCAGAGCCGCCGAAAGAAAGAGCAGAGAATAATCCTTGGCCTTTATTTCCGAGAATTTATAAAGTTGATTATGGTCATGAGGAATCTCAAGAGACATACGGAGAAGATCCCAGAGTGTATTCAATATCCGGAAAAGAGTTTTTAAGAAATGAAGACGGAACTCTCAAAGGCATCAGAACAATTGAAGTTGACAGTAATTTTCAAGAGATTCCTGGGACAGAAAAAGACTGGGAAGCTGATCTAATATTATTGGCAATGGGCTTTTTGGGACCTGAACACTACGCAATTAATAATCTAGAAGTAGATCTTGATGAAAGATCTAACTACAAAGCAGATCATAATGTTCATCAGACATCGAATCCTAAAGTATTCGCTGCTGGCGACTGTAGGCGGGGACAATCTCTTGTAGTATGGGCTATCAACGAGGGTAGAGCCGCAGCACGTGAAATAGATCAGTACCTCATGGGATCTACAACGCTAAAGTAGTGCTAAATAAAATTATTAGGTTTTACTTTTTAACAACTCGCATTAAACCTTCTTGTACTGCAGACGCAACTAAAATCCCGTCTTCGGTATAAACGCTACCTCTATTAAATCCCCTCGCATTACTTGCGCTAGGACTATCCGTTGAATATAGCATCCATTCATCTGCTCTGAAGGGTCTATGGAACCACATCGCATGATCCAAGCTAGCACTCATAACATTGCCTTTAGCATAACTGAGTTTGTGAGGATTCATAGAAGTGCTTAAAAGACCCATATCAGATGCATAAGCCAGGATAGCTTGATGTTGGAGAACATCATCCGGTAACTTTCCTGCAGCCTTCATCCATACATGCTTATAGGGTAGTTTATTTTTAGGTTCATCGAACATACTTTCACCGGGCAGATGTCTCATTTCAATAGGCCTTTCTCTCAAAAAGAAATCTCTATGTTTTGCAGGGATCTTGTCGATAATTTTCTTTTTAATATCTAAGTCACTCTCGCATTTGTCTGGACCAGGTATATCTCCCATATCTATTTGATGAGAGGGTCCTTTCTCTTTTTTATGAAAAGATAATGCCATATCAAATATTGGTTCTCCTTTCTGTATAGCTACAACACGTCGGGTTGTAAAACTTCCTCCATCTCTTGTTCTTTCTACGTTATAAATGATTGGATATTCCATATCTCCTGGTCGAAGAAAGTAGGCATGTAAAGAGTGCGCATACCTTTTCTCAGGAACTGTTCGAGCTGCGGCAGTTAATGCCTGCCCAATAACTTGTCCACCAAATACTCTTGGTCCTCCAATATTCTCACTTTGCCCTCTAAAGAGATTTTCCTCTAAGATTTCAAGATCTAATAATTTTACTAATTTGTTTAAGGCCTTTTTTTTCATATTAACTAAATTTCTTTTCGTCCCACCAAGGATAATATTCAGGCATATCTTTAGAAACTTTATTAGGGAATTCTGGCGATCTTTTTTCCAAGAAAGAATTTACACCCTCCTTAGCATCGTCTCCTCTTCCTAACTCGTATATAAATCTAGAATCAACTTTATGAGCCTCCATAGGATGATCTGCACCTAACATCTTCCAAAGCATCTGTCTGGTTAAAGAGACAGATATTGAAGATGTATTTTGAATAATTTCTTCTGCTATTGATCTTGCTTCTTTTAAGAGTTCATCTGGTTTGTGAACAGACCTAATTAGACCGCCTTCCTTTGCTTCCTCAGCACTAAAGACCTTGCCCGAATATGTCCATTCTAAAGCTTTACTAATGCCTACAAGTCTAGGTAAAAACCAACTGGAAGCAGCCTCTGGCACTAAACCTCGCCTAGCAAAAACAAAGCCAAATTTAGCCTCTTCACTAGCAAGCCTTATATCCATCGGAAGAGTCATTGTTACTCCTACACCAACAGCAGGTCCATTAATTGCAGCAATAATTGGTTTAGGGCAATCATAAATAGATAAAGTTGTTCTCCCTCCACCATCTCTTATCCATTCTGGATCTTTCTTATGATCCACTTCATCGCCTTTATTATTCCTTACATCTCTATTAAAGGTATTAGATCCAGATGACAAATCAGCACCGGCACAGAAGCCTCTACCTTCTCCGGTTACAATTATTACTCTTACATCATCGTCTTTTCCTGCACTTTCAAAAGCATGAATTAATTCATCCATCATTTGCCCGGTAAACGCATTCAGCTTATCAGGACGATTCAAGGTTAAAGTCAAGATTCGACTATCTACCTCGTATTTTATAGTTTCATATTTCATAAAGATTTTCCTATTCTATCAAGTGATCAATATTATCTGCTGGAACGCTACTGACATCTTGTCTTACTTCTCTAGCTGGAACTCCAGCAACCGTTGCACCTTCTCTAACATTGTCTAAGACAACACTGCCCGCAGCAATTTTAGCATTCCTACCAATTTCTACATTACCTAAAACTGTCGAAGAAGCGCTAAGGAGAACTCCTTCTCGGACTTTAGGATGTCTATCTCCCTTTTCTTTTCCAGTTCCACCTAAGGTAACTCCCTGGAAAATAGACACATTGTCCTCTACAACTGATGTCTCTCCTATGACTACTCCAGTACCATGATCGATCATTATCCCCTTTCCTAGTTTAGCTGCAGGATGTATATCTACTCCATAAACTTCAGATGTCCTACTCTGGAAATAGTGTGCCAAAGTATGCCTAGAATTGTCCCAAAGCCAACTTGCAACTCTATGAGACTGGAGGGACTTAAACCCTTTAAAAAATAGAAGTGGTTCTGAGAGATATTTACAGGAAGGGTCTTTGTCTTTGGCTGCCATCAAGTCTGTCATTGTTCCTTGAAGGATCTGTTCACTAGAATTTATGGCATCTTTTATTACACTCCTCAACATCATGGGCTGAACAGAGGTACTACCTAAATCATTTGCTATAAGATCAGCAACAGCCGATGAAAAAGAAGAGTGTTCAAGAACAGTGGTATGAAAGAAGCTTGCAAGCACAGGTTCTGCATTAACTCTCCTTTCTGTTTCCTCTTGAATGGTATGCCAAATATTGTCTATTGAATCCTTTTTCTCCATGAGTGTATTGTACTGCAGGCTAAGTATTGCTGAAACGATTCAAATCAGGATAATGGAGCGCCTTTCTTTAAATAATTAAACATGAATAATAAAACTGATAACGGAATACCTAACTTAGAGATAGATGTTAGGAAGACATTTGATATAGATGTTGATATGAAGGTAATGGCATTTGATGAACCGAATGAATATGTACCCACATTAGATGAATCTTATAAATTTGATAAAAACACTACATTAGCAATTCTTGCAGGATTTTCTCACAACCGACGAGTGATGATTCAAGGATATCATGGGTCTGGGAAGTCAACTCATATTGAACAAGTGGCAGCGAGGCTGAACTGGCCTTGTATTAGAGTAAATCTTGATAGCCATATAAGTAGAATTGATTTACTAGGTAAGGATGCAATTACCCTAAAAGATGGCAAGCAAATAACTGAATTCAAGGAAGGTATTTTGCCTTGGGCTCTGCAAACGCCAACCGCTTTAGTTTTTGATGAGTATGACGCAGGAAGACCTGATGTCATGTTTGTTATCCAAAGAGTCCTAGAAGTCGAAGGTAAGTTAACTTTACTGGATCAAAATAAAGTTATTTCGCCACACTCTGGCTTTAGACTATTTGCAACTGCTAATACAGTAGGGCTTGGTGATACTTCTGGTTTATATCACGGAACTCAACAAATAAACCAAGGGCAAATGGATAGATGGCATATAGTCTCTACACTTAACTATCTTGATCCTGAGCTCGAATTGAAAGTAGTGCTCTCGAAAGTTCCCAATTTAGACAACAAAGATGATTTAGATATAGCTAAAAATATGATTTCAGTTGCCAATTTATCAAGGCAGGGTTTCGCTAATGGAGATATCTCTACTCTAATGTCTCCCAGAACCGTTATTAGCTGGGCTGAAAACTATCAAATTTTTAAAGACCTTAATAAATCATTTGAAATAACTTTCTTAAATAAATGTGACGAGACGGAGAGAGTAATAATTGCTGAATATTATCAAAGATGTTTTGATTCAGAGGCAGTTGATTCAATCGCTGAAGGAATAGAAGAAGCTTAAATAGCCTATGGCATCTAAGAACTCTCATTCTGAGACAGTAAAAGAAGCTGTATCAGCGGCAACAAGAGCTATTTCGGGCAATCCTGAACTAGAAGTAGATTTAGCTGGGATTAGCTCTTCATCTGGGAATCTTCCTAAAAATCTAAAGGAACTTTCTTCGTATAGAGGTAAGGCAGATGCTGTCGCATGTGTAGAAAGATATAGAGATAAATCAATCATAATAAATGCAGGTGCAGAAAAAATTAATTCTCTTTTAAGAGTCATGGAGGACACAAGAGTCGAAATTCTTGGTTCATTAAATTATCCAGGAATTGCCACAAACATAGCTTCTAAATTTAATGATAAATGTAAGTTATATGAAACTTTTGAAGACCAAGAAGATCACTTAGAAATAGCCCTAGAAACTTGGTTAAGACAATCGTGCCTTCCCGGAGCTAAATCATCAAACTCAAATTTCTTTCTAAAATATTGGGGCAAGCTCTT
>Ga0208277_1001143_pt1 | contig 15550 bp, 13 predicted proteins | sample ETNtaG_5_FD_185782 | JGI IMG/M metagenome (GOLD analysis project Ga0208277, IMG submission 185782) | Marine microbial and viral communities from oxygen minimum zone, Eastern Pacific Ocean - ETNP201406SV205 (SPAdes) (version 2) | ecosystem: Environmental > Aquatic > Marine > Oceanic ...
GTAAAGATGGCCACAAACCACAACAAAAGGACCATCCACTCCACCGAAGAGAAGAAGGACATGGCAAAGCCCATGCAGGCCCCTTTGACTCCATCTCTTTTGAGTTGATGTGTCTAGAGGAAGAAACAGGAGGGTTCTTGCCCGAATGACCTCTCCCCGAACCATGGCCAAGGCCTTGCTCAACCTGACGGATGTTCGAATCCGCCGAGGCATGAACACGGTTTTGGATGGATGCTCTCTTAGCGTTGAATCTGGCGAAGCCGTGGTGCTTACGGGAGCAAACGGGGCCGGCAAAAGCACCCTCCTCGAAGCGGCGGCGGGCCTTCTTCCGCTTGAAAACGGTCAGATTGAGCATGAAAACATCGTCGTGAGGGACCACGAGGGACGGACCAAATCCTCGCCGTTGGCCTTGGGGCTGACGCTTCAAAAGAACGGAATGATGGGGAGTGAAGTGCTGGTTGAACATCTTCAATGCGCGATGTCGATGAACGGACGAACCATGGACTGCAGCCCGTTTTTGAAGGCATTTAACCTGACTCACCGAGCCAACGATTTGGTCGCTCACCTCTCGCAAGGTCAAGCCCGCAAGGTCGCCGTACTCGCAGGATTGTTGCCCGCTTTTGCAAGTGAACATCCCACCTTGGTCCTTCTTGACGAGCCCGATGCGGGTTTAGATGATGCCTCAGTTGATACCCTCGGCGGATGGCTGAATGAACTTCGGACCATGGGCCATGGCTTGCTCATCGCCACCCACGACGAACGCATCATGGCTCACGCCACGCACCACTTTGAGGTCGATCAAGGCAAGAAAACAACTGGAATCATCCCTGAAGGCATCAACGCTGAACGACGCCAGTCGAAGTCCGCTAAGCGTACATCATCGGGCGCCTTTGGCGTTCGCATGCACCTTCGCACCCTGATGTGGCTGAACACCAATGCCATCGCCGGCCTCCTCACCTTGGGCATCCTTCTCTCCTTTGGAGACTTCATGGGCAACCTCAACCAAATGCAACGGCTAGGGTTTGCTCTCGCCCCCGTTTTGGCTGTTGCTTTGTGTGGTGAGCCACTCGTGGTCGCCACCAGAGAGGAACGCAGTGGAGATTGGTGGCGAGCCGTGGGGGGAAGGGCGCCACATGCAAGTTGGCTGCCACTGATGATCGGATTGGTGTTTACGCTGCTCTCGGCTACAGCACTGGGCGAGGCTTTGAACGCCACAATGGTGGTTGCAGGAACATTGTTGTGTTTCTCCGTATGGCACGCCGTCGGATGGATGCAACGCTCCACACAACGCCTTGCTCGCCCCCAAGCCGTCTTTGTCGGATTGCTCACTCCAGTGCTGATTTTACCATTTTCACTCCTTGTCAGCCTTCTTTCTTGAGGGGAACGCCAAGTTCAAGGGGGGCATCCCAACACCGCCGACCATGAAGTGGGGTGAAGCTTTGCTCGTCCTCGGCTTCACAGGCATCGGGGCCACCTTGCTCCTCGCCCTTCTTTGGGCACCCAGCGTTTCCATTGATGCGTTTGAATCGCCCGCAGCCCAACGAATATTCTATTGGCACGTCCCGGCAGCTTGGGCTGCTTTCATCGCCTTTGGCGCCCTCTTTGTCGGTTCAGCAGGATGGCTCTTTCGACGCTCCGAATGGATGTGGCGTTTGCACGTAGCGGGTGCCGAAGCCGGTTTGGCCTGCGGCCTCATGGTCGTCTGGTCTGGTTGCGTTTGGGGCCAAGCAGAATGGGGCACACCATGGGACTGGACGGATGTTCGGCTCAACAGTTTTGGCCTTCTTACGCTTCTTGCCACCTATGTGGTTCTTGGGCGTAACAGCCAGCCCGATGGCGTAGAAACACGGGACACCTTCGCAGCCTTCGGATTGTATGGCTTTGTTTTGGTTCCACTCACCTACATTGCAACGAGAATTTGGACCATTCGTCACCCTGGACCCGTGGTCGGAACTGGCGATGAAGGTTCCATCAACGGCGAGATGGGGCTTGTCTTGCTGATTGGCGCCGTTTCCTTCACGGTCTTTATCATCGGCCACATGATCGCTTCCATGCGACTGACGGCGCTTGAGCAGCGGCTTGAAGCCATGCAGAGCGTGCGCGACCGAGGTGTTTGATGTGGAAGGAATGACGTACCTGGCTGTTGCGTATCTCGGAATGCTGGTGGCCATCGCTTTGTGGACATGGACCGTTGTCCAGCGCAGTCGTCGGCTTGACGAGCGATTGGAAGCCCTTGAACGGTTTGAAAGCGGTCAACCTGAAGCCCTAGAGAAAACCGACGGCTGAACACTTTCACAGGCGTAGTCTTTCAAAGGCATCGGCGCGAGACCACCATGGAGAGGCGCATGTCATCCCGACTCGGTGGCGAATTTTGCTTGGTCTGTGGGGCCGAGCCACCCTTGTACGGTGACCGCATGTGTGAGCCTTGCTTACGGGCCAGAACCATGTTGGCCAAGGTTCCCGAAAACATTCCTTGGGTTCGTTGTGCACGGTGCGGCATCGTTGAAATCGACGGGAAGTGGGAAAACACCACAGAGGACGAAGTGTGGGACGAACTCTTGCACCGGAATTTGGCCGTCCATGATCAGGCGGAGGACATTCAACTGGCGATGGAACCCGTCAAAGTCTCTGACCGACACACATTACTTCACATCCAAATCGAGGGTGTCATCGACAATTTGCTTTTCCAAGAAGAACACACCATGCGTGCCCGCATGGCCAATGGCGTGTGCCTTACGTGCACCCGTCGCGCCGGGAATTACTTCGAAGCAACCGTGCAGTTGCGCTCCAGTGCTCGCCGACTAAGCGAAGACGAATTTACACGTTTACGAGCCACGCTCGAAGAGGTCCTGGACAAGCTCTCCGACGACCCGATGTTCTTCATTACGAGCGAAGGACAAGTCACTGGGGGCTACGATGTGGTCCTGGGCAGCAAAGGGTTGGCACGAGCATGGGGGCGCCACCTCGTCAGTGAATACGGCGGCATGGTGGTTGAAACGAATTCAACCGTTGGGCGAAAGGACGGCGTCGACGTCACGCGTTTAACCCTCCTTTACCGCAAACCGGGTTATGAGATTGGAGATATTGTGCAGTGGCGAAACCACATCTGGCGACCTTCGTCGTGGACCAAGGATGGCGCCATCATGGAACGCGTGGATCGAAGGGAACGTACCGGAGCCAGTTGGCGGGATTTGGAACAGGCCAAGGTGCTCGCTCAGCGGCACGAATTGTCCAGTGTAGAATTCATCAACGAAGATGCCTCAGTTGGGGAATTCCTTGACCCAAACACCTGGGCCATGGACCATGTTCGGCTTCCTTTCGATCACACCCCCGGGCGGAAAGGCCTGCTCATGAGGCACGATGATGCCTGGCTTGCCTTGCCGTTCATGGCGGTGGACGAACCTGAAACATTGGAGGAATCTTGATGCAAGAACCCGAAGACAACACTCCTGAACCAACGCTTGTTGACCTCGCTGAACAATTGGACATGCAAGGCATGGTTGGATTCACACAAACGTTTCATCAGGACCTTCGGGATGGTTTTGAAGCCGTAAACGTTGAACGATTCCCTTGGCTTGAAGACCTGAAAGGAGCACCGTGGGGCGGCGTCATCTGTTTGGGTATGGGCGGCAGCGCAGCAGGTGGAGACTTTTTGTCAACCTTGACCGCTCGCGAAGGCCGTTGTCCGGTGGTGGTTCATCGCGATTACACACTCCCAGCTTGGTTTGATGCGACCTGGTTGGTCCTCGCCACCAGCCATAGTGGGAACACCGAAGAGACCGTTTCGGCGACGGAAGCAGCGCTGAAGATGGGGGCCTCGGTGGTGGTTATTGCGACCGGGGGCCAGTTGGCTGGCCTTCCCGAACTTTTCCCAAGTTGCTACCTCGTCCCCACCGTTGGAGGGCAGCCTCCACGAACAGCGTTTGGGCACATCTTCAGCCGGCAGGTCGCCGTGATGGAACACCTCGGTCTTCTCCCGACGCAAGACCCTGTCGAACGGAAAGCGATGCTGGAACGTCTCGCAGCCAACAACCAGCATTTCGATGTCATCACCCAACCTGAAGGCGACATCGCGCTGCTCGCTGGAGGGCTCATTGAACAGCCCATGGCCGTGATTGGACCTACCGAATTGGCTCCTGCGTTGAACCGTTTCAAAAACCAAATGAACGAGAACGCTGCTCGATTTGTACGAATCGGCGTGGTTCCCGAAATGAACCACAACGAGAGCGTGGCATGGGGCGGGATTGGGCCCGATACCGACCCGGATGCTCCAAATCAGGCACTTCTCGTCTTGACGTGGCCGGGGATGCATCCTCGGGTCCAACAGCGGTTGGATTGGATGGTCGCCCATGCAACCACGGAAACGGCATGGAATCTCGTTGGTGAAGGAAATTCCTTGCTCGAATGCTTGCTCTACCACTGCCTCGTGATGGATTGGCTTTCGATTACGCTGGCGTTTTTGCACGGCAAAGACCCTGCAGCCATCGGGCCAATCAACGCCCTCAAAGACCACTTGAACTCCGTTCAATAAAGCGGCCCGCAAATCAGACGTGGGTCGGGGTATTTGCCCAACGCATCCTCACGGTCTTCCGAAGAAACCACCCCTGGGAGGTCTCCCCCAACCGGCTCTTCAACCGAGATCTGGACATGAACATGCGGCGGCCAACCCCCGTTTTCATGCTCATCGCCCAGCGTGGCCAACACTGTTCCAGCGTCAAACGTATCGCCTTTCTTCCAGTGAGCAATGCTGTCCCAACTCAAATGCCCATAGAGCACCCAGAATTCCGAGGTTTCCTCCGACAGCGGACCTCCAACATGAATGGGCAATGGAAGATGATGTTTGGTGATGAGCGTCGGGCCGTACGACCCGTCCTCGTCGTTGACGGTGACATCAACCACCGTTCCGGAGGCAAAGGCATGAACTGGAGTGTTGACGGGAGCCCCCAAATCCAGTCCGACATGGTGGTCCCTTTTTCCTTCAAAGAGCGCCGTGGTGTACATGGTGGGGCGTCGTTCATCGTAGCGACCAACCGAGTAGAGGTAAGGTACCTCCCATCCATCAGGACTCGGGCGAGAAAAATCGTGAACCCAGTACGGACCATCAAACACAACGGTCGGATGGAAAGGGAATTTCCCGCCCGAGTTCATGGCTCAGCGTAAGGCCGATTCTACTTGAGGTTTCGGAGAATCATCAAGGCATGGTTCGGGCGTGGCCCTAGCATGCTCGGCAGTGCCATGGTCGTCTTGGCGCCGAGCATCCTGCCCGGCTGGGCGCTCAGTTCGGTGCTTGATGGAAGCAGTGACCGGTTTCGCAAAGCCCTTCTCGCCCCTGCCCTTGGTCTTCTTTTGTTCTACGGCGTCTCGGGAACCCTGGTGTTGCTGAACCTCTGGTCGCCAATGCTGCTGGCCTTGTCGCTACTTGGGCTCAATGCGGCCGCCTACAGGATGATTCACCAGCGCCATGAAGTGATTGCGAAACGGAGCCGTTGGCAACTCTTGGAGGCCGCCATGCACGGCGAACTTTCCGAAGAAACAACGTCTTCATCGTTGAGCAAGGAAGCTGAGATTCAATTGGAGTTCCAGCGAAATCGGCCAACGTGGTTGTTCGCTCTGAGCCTCTTCGTGGCTTCAACAGCCCTGCTCTCCCCCATTTTGCAAAGCCTTCCGTTTGGCGTTGATTGGATTGGGTTTGCAATGCTCACCCAACAACTGGCCATGGAAGGAAATCTCAGCCTACCCGGAACCAACGCTGGCTTCTGGACGTATCCCCCGGCCTATCCGTCCGTTGCTGCTTGGTTGGTGGAAATCACTGAGATTGATGCGGGCAAGGCCGTGTTCCACCTCGGTCATTACACCCTTTTCGTCTTGCTCTTGGGCATCATCGGGGCAATGGACCGACACGGTGCAGGAGCCTATGCTATGCTGAGCATGGGGCTTGGACTTGGATTGTTTGCCAAAACCTTCGATTCTGGCTTTCCAAGTGTGGCCAGTCAACTTGGTTTGGTCGTGGGACTTTTGGTCCTCTTTCGCCACGCTGAACAACGGCAACGGCACCACACACTCGGTCTCTGCTTAGCGCTCTACTCGGTGGCCTTGATTCACCCCACGGGAGCGATATACCTCGCGCTCTTGTTGCTGAGTCACGTCTTGCACGGTTTGGCCATCGACAACGAAGAACATCGTGAACTGCTTCGGAAACTGGTGTACATCGCTTCGGCCTTCATCACCATCGGCTTTGGTGTGGCTTTGCTCGTCATCGCTCCAAGGCTGTTCGATGAAGCCGTGTTTTCCGAATACGGTTGGCAAGGAGGAAGGCCATTGCTGGTGTACAACGGCGTGTTGTTGGCCTTTGCTGCAGCGGCAGCTTACGGTTTACGCTCCACGCTGGAGGGGCGAATCGCCATCACCTGGTTTGCCCTTTTGTGGATTCTAAGCGTGGTCCATTTGGTTGAAGGATTGCGATTCATTCCCGTGCTTTCCCTGCTCTCTTACACCCTGTATTCCATGGCGCTTCATGCCTTCCATGTACCCTTGGCCGTGTTGGTGGCTTGGTGGTGGTCGCCCAACACAGCGCTCACGCCGGTCGATGAATCACCTGTCAAACCATGGAATATGCCGCGCCCTGTCTCGTTGACCATGGTCGTGCTGATCGTTCTTGGTTCGGTGATGGCCCAGATAGTCGCCATCAGTTTATCTGAGCACGAAGAACTCCTTGCAGTATCTCCTGGGGACTTGGCGTTGAGGGAGGCCTTGGCAGACATCGATGGAGCGGTCTACACCGAAAACATGCATTGGGGTTATGTTTGGGATGCCCCACGTAAAGTGGACATGACTTCCATTCCAACCTTGGGATTGGTTCATATCGATTCAAGCGAGCACTCGGCGGCCACACAAGCCATGTTTTACGACAACACGACGTACTTCATTGAGCACAACATGCTTCACGCATTGACCTCCCCGTTGGGAACCATGCAGTGGACCTTGGCCACCTCACCTTACTGGGGGATTGAAGCGCAAGCCGACGGAGCAACGCTCTGGAGCCTCCAGCCGGATGGAAACGGCAAGGTCCTGCTCCTCGATGGCATCAATGAAGCCGACTGTCCTGCTTGTACGGTTCGGTTAGACCCTTGGAGGGACCACAAATTCAGAGACCCCATGGAGTTGGGAGAGGACCGCCCATTTCTGCCTGAAGGCACCGATGGCTCATTGCAAATCGACGCACCCAGCAATGCAGTAGAGATGTGCTTGACCTACGAGATCATCGGGTCAACGGGTGGATTTTTCCTCCAAGCCTCCAAAGGGCTCGAACGACCTTACCATGGCCTACGCACGGATGCCGGATATCATCAGGCTTGTTTTGCTGTCGGAAATGGCAGCGATTTGACCGAAGTGGCCTTTGAATGGGACCGTGAATCGCCCGACCGGTGGCTCAATCCTTTGGGATTGTCTGGTCGGGACACGGTCTTGTTTGACCGAACCGGCGTCAAACTTCAATGGTTGACATGGTCAACCGTGTGATGAACGGCAAATACCATGTGCAAGGAGGCTACCCCCTTCCCCATGGAACACCTTGTTGTTCTTCTCCCAGTGCTCAACGAGGAGTTGGGATTGGCGTGGGTATTGGAGCGAATCCCCTACACCAAACTCGAGGAGATGGGGTACAAGACAACCGTGTTGGTGATGGACGGCCATAGCACCGACGACACCTCTTCAGTGGCCGATAATTACGGAGTTATGTTCGTCGACCAAGACGACACGGGCAAAGGAAGTGCCATACGACATGGTTTCCGTGAAGCCGTTCAACTTGAGGCGGACGCCGTCATCATGCTGGATGCTGACGGCACCTACGCTCCCGAAGAAATGACGGCGTTGCTGAAGGAACTGGACTCGCACAGCGTCGTTATCGGCGACCGATTGAACGGACGAATTGCTCCTGAAGCAATGACGAGACTGAATTTCATTGGCAACCATCTTCTCACGTGGTTGGCGACTGCCCTGTTCGGTGCCACAACCTCTGACGTCTGTTCTGGCTACTGGGCCTTTCGTCGAGATGCCATTCACACCCTTCAACTCAACAGCCAATCCTTCGAAATTGAAGCTGAAATGTTCGCGAGCATGGTGCATCAAGGTGTACCGTTTGGGTTTGTCCCCATCAGTTACGGCCCCCGAATTGGTGAGGCAAAACTGGGCTCGACGGCGGATGGTTGGCGTATTTTGCGCAAATTGATCACGCGACGAATCTTCCCTACACCGCTGTTGTAGACCTTCCAAGCACTCAAAACCAACGAACCGTTCGGACCGTCATGCAACGGCTGAACGTCGCCGTGTTGGGCGCAGGTGGCCTCGTTGCTCAGCGCCTCCAACAGCGTCTTGCCAACCATCCATGGTTTGAACTCGCAGCCGTGGCGGGTTCACCGCGCTACCTTGGCATGGCCTTGGACGATGTCCCGTGGGTGCTGGACGATGAACGACCTTCGCTGCCACCTCTCAACGTGGTGGATGTTTCCAGCCCCAATGACGTAGAAGCCTTGGCCAAAGAAGGCGTCTGCGTTGCGTTTTCTGCCCTACCCAGCGAAGAAGCCCGACGCCTCGAACCGATGTGGGTCGAGGCGGGAATCACGGTTTTTTCAAACGCCAGTGCCTTTCGACGCCAGGAAGGCGTTCCCTTTGTCATTCCCGAAATCAATCCACATGACCTTATCGAACAGAGCGCAGGCCCGCTTCGCCACGCATGCGCCACCAATTGCACCTTGCTGCCCCTCATCCTTCCCCTCGCAGCCCTCAACGAAGCCTACGGTTTGGAAGGCTACACCATGCGCAGTGAACAGGGCCTCTCAGGAGGCGGTCAGGCCTACATGGAAGCAGCGCTCGCAGAAGGCACGGTCAAACCAACCATTCCCGGAGAAGCCGAAAAAACGGAAGCCGAATTGCGTCATCTCCTCGGATGGCACGGAGAAGCGACCCTGGATTGCGGTCGAACCATGCGCCGCGACGGGCACCATGTCTTCGTTGAGGCAACCTTTGCCGGCTCAATGGATGAAGCAGGGGTCGAACAAGTGCTGTCCGCATGGTCCCACGACCGTCGTATGAGCCACCTACCAAGCGCCCCACACCAACCCCTTATGTTGGCCCCTGCGATCGATGTGAAAGCTCATCTCTTCGCTGACGGAAACGGCTTCCCTCAATCGCCCAATCCGGCTACAGAACGTGCGGCTGGTATGGCGGTGGTGGTGGCGAACCTACGATGCCCTCGACCCAACACCGTCTCGTTTGAGGCCTTCAGTCACAACACGATTCGTGGCGCTGCCGGTGGCGTGGTGCTCCTTGCGGAACTTGCGCACAGCATGGAACTGCTTTGAAGCAAAACGGTTCACCCGTAGGGTAAAAGGTCGGGACCGCCTCCTCCCAATGGGTGCCGAGATGGGAATAACCGCCATGATTCCGGACATGACCGTCGGTCAACTCATGAACGAAGCATCCGCTCGATGGGGCGAAATTTGGGACCCGCATGCAACCCGCATGACGTTGCTGATGCTGTGCCCACGCAAAGAACGGAAAATGATGGAACTCCATGGAGATATGATTGAACACGGACAACCTGTGATTTCCGTGTTTCACCGGCCACGCGCCGAGGCTCATCTTCTGAAGGAGCAGGGATTTGACCCGCGTTCTGCCTCGTTCATGTTCGTCAACATCGCCACCGCAGACATGGGGCCATGGATGCAACAACTCATCAACAACGAGGGATGGTTGCGAAACTCCATCCAATTGGCGTCAACCCCTTTCTCGGTTGGCTTACCGTCTCAGCGTCCGTTTGAAGCGGTGCAAACGCTCTGCTTCCGACACCCTTCGCTCTCTGCCTTGGAGCAGTACTTCCTTCCATTCCCGGCCGAATCGCTTCCAGGAAAATGCTTCGTTAGCCTGCCTCGGCGAGCGGCGGCTGAAATGGCTCGTCAACAAGCGGAAGTGCTTGGCGTGGGACGTCTGGAAAAACCTGCACCTCCTGAACCCGAACCAGTGGCTCCACCCGCCCCAGTGCCCGCTCAAGAAGCCCGTGAAACCCCGGCGGCCGAAGCCAAATCCGACGCTGCCCCGGAGCCTCTCTCGGACGAACCCTCCCCTGTTGAAGATGAGAACACTGCAGTAGAACAGGCCGAGGTCCCCCTTCCTCCGGGCAGTGCCTCAAAAGCCAGCCCTGAAGAGGAAAAAGAACGAGTCCCTCTCCCCGGTGCATCAGCGCCACAAGCCACGCCCGCAGAGGAAGATAAACCGAAGGAGACCAAAGAGGTTGAATTGCCAGAGGTGGTTGAAGAAGTGATTGAAATCTCAGAAATGGAGGCCGAATTGCGCGCCTTCTTCCAGGAACTCATCGATGCTGGCATGGAACCCTCCGAATTCATGGATGACCCACGGTGGGAAGACATCAGCGAACGCGCCATTGCCGAAGGGCTGGAAACCTGGCCTATCTTGCTGCAGATGACGGCCATGGAGTGAGAAGGTCTAAATCAAACGACGAAGAGCAAGTTTTGAGGGAGCAACATGGGATTCTGCATCAACTGCGGCCAACAACTCCACGACGGTACCCGCTTTTGCCGATTCTGCGGCAATCAACAACCGGGCGAGCAACTCCTTCAACGGTTGCGAATTGAAGCGCAACAAATCCAAGCCATGCGGATGCAAATGCAATCGCAACAGCCACAAGGCAATCCCTACCAACAACGACGTTGGTGAGGCGAATGCGCCCGAAGCACCTGGCCATCAAACTGTCAAAACTTGCACCGCATCCGTGTGAAGACGTCAGTTTGGAACAATACGCTACCGAAGGAGACTTGGCTTCCTATTGGATGCTGGCCGTGGATGAACTCGATGGATTTGAACAAAGCACTGTGGTTGACATGGGAGCTGGAAACGGTATCCTTGGAATTGGTGCTTTGCTCTTGGGTGCCAGCAAGGTGATCTTTGTTGAAACCGACCCCGCCGCCCTCGACACCATTGAGACCAACATTGACGCTCTTGAGAATGATTTGCGAGGGCGAGCCGAAATATGGCCGGCCACCGTTGGATTGGATGAACTCCCGCTGGATGGCGTTGACATCATTGTCATGAACCCTCCATGGGGCGTTCAGCGAGAGAAAGCGGACCGGGTTTTTTTGGAGGCTGCGTTCGGCTCCAAAGCCGCTTCCATTCATGTCCTGCATAGCGATAAAGCGACCCATCTCGAACCGATGGCCAGAGAGCAAGACTGGTGGGCGGAAGTGGTCCTTAGAACCGAGTTTCGCCTCCCACCGACCTACGCACACCATGCACAACGCAAGGGAAAAACCGACGTCAAGTGTTGGCGGTTCTTCCGAGAAGGCAACGCTCGGCTGGCCCTTGAAGACGAGGAGTGAACCATAAGGGGGGTTCAAAAGGAGGGAGCCCTCCCCTCAAAACAGCGAACGACGTGCGACCCATTTCGGGCCATGTCAGCAAATGGAATGAGAATCATGACGGCGAGCCTCGTCACCCCTGGAAGCATCATCGCCAAAGAAGGCGAGCACGAACACGGTGAAGGAACCGCCATTGCAGGAGGCAACATCGTCTCCACCGTTGTTGGCTATGTCCACGTTGAGGGTGACGGCATTTCAGTGGCGCCTTCCAAACCAATTGTTGAACCCGTCGTGGGCGACACCGTCCTCTGCGAAGTGGTCAAACTCAACGAAAAGCACGGAGAGGCCATGATCCTCTGCATCGAAGGAAAACCCGGTTCGCTCCAACCTCAGCACCTTTACGGGCAGTTCTTTGTGACCGGACTCGTTGATCGCTTCATGCACCAAACCTCCGATGCGCTCCGCCGTCGAGACGTTTGTCGAGCCGTCATCAAAGAGGTCGAACCCGTGGTTCGCCTCGATTTCCGTGAACGCAACGATTGCGGTGTGCTTCACGCCATTTGTCCTTCATGCGGTGATACCCTTGAGGCCGAACTTGACGGGGACTGGAACGTCAAGTGCAACACATGCACCTACCAATCCTACCGTGCTCTTGCGGACAATTACGGTGCAGGTTGGGCCGACCTCGACCAAGGAGCCAGCGCCCTCAACAACGCCGGCAAGCGGTGGGGCCCCAAAGCCGAAGCCATGTTTGCGAAGGGACCTGCTGGACGTGCAACCTTCATCGCCGCCGATGTCCGTGAAGATGGACGAGAGCGAACCTATTTCCGTTTCGAAGGCCAAGCAGGTGGCCGTGGCGGTGGACGTCAGCGCGCTGCACCTGGCACACGTCTCTTTGTCGGTGGACTCCCCCGAGACGTTGGAACCGATGAACTTCGAGACCTGTTCAAGGGTCACGGCGACATGACCGATTGCATCGTCTTGACCGACGACGGTGGTGTGAACCGTGGCTTTGGCTTCGTAACCTACGCTGAAAAATCCATGGCCGAAGCGGCCATCAAGGCCCTTGACGGTCATCGAATCAACGGACGCCGCATCGGTGTTCGCGACGCAGACGACGACAAGAAGAAAGGTCGAAAGGAGCGAAAAGAGCCTGAAGGTTTGAAACTCTACATTGGAAACCTCCCCTTCACGGCAACCCAAGAGCAACTCAAGGAACTCGTGGCGGCCCACGCCACCGTGAACGAAGTCATCCTCGCCACCGGACCAGGTGGGAAGGCCAAGGGCTTCGGCTTCGTGTTCATCGCTGAGAAAGACAAGGGAGAAGCCGTGGTGACTGCCATCAACAACACCGAGGTTGAAGGCCGCAAGATCAAGGTCGATATCGCCAAGGCCAAAGGTGGCAAAGGCGGTGGCCGTGGTGGAAACCGAAGCGGTGACGGTGGAGGAAAATCCTCCCGAGAACTTCAGGCACTCCGTGAAGAAGGCGAGGGTGGAAAGAAGCGCAAGCGACGCCCCCGCCCAAAGAAGGATTGAAGTCGCCTCCCCTGCCCCTCATGGTATGGTTGAATCGTCTGAGCCACGCTGGTTGGTCTTGGACGGCTACGAAGATGAACCCGCTGCGTTTGGTGTTCCACCCTACGTTGGTTTTCATGTCCGTTATGTCTGCGGCGTGCTTGAAGCATCTGGAACTCCTTACGATTACATGACGGTGGACCGCTACCGTCAGGCGTTGAAGCACGACCCGCAAAGCATTGAGCAACATTTGGAAAACAGCCTGGGCATCATTTGCATCGCTGGGGCCGTTGTACCTGGGAAATACCTTCGGGGAACACCGATTTCCCTCAAAGAGACGCAGACCCTCATTCGAAGCCTCCCCAATGGAACACCTGCACTGTTCGGTGGATGGGCCATTCGAGGTTGGAAGCAACAGGGGTGGACACCGCTCCGCCCCAATCTTTTCCTCGCCGTTCAGGATACCGACGCAACCTTGCATCATTTCCTCAACCACGGCAAATGGAAGCACCAGCGCCGGACGGCCGAACAGTGGACGGCTTGGGCTCAGGCAGGGGCCAGCAGCAAAGCGGTTCACCAACATCCCGACCTCGGCACTCAAGACAATCCAGGACCTTTGACCTACGAAGTGGAGGTCTACCAGGGCTGTGTTCGCTACAAGCGGGGGTGCAAATTTTGCATCGAGCCCAAGAAAGGCGTTCCGATTTGGCGGACGCCCGAGGACATCATCGAAGAAGTGAGGTTGGCCCATGAAGCGGGTGTCCATCACGTTCGCCTTGGTGGCATGACCGACACCTACACCTACATGGCCGATGGCGTCAGGGAACTGGAATACCCGGTTCCCAATCCAGAACCAATTGCACGGCTTCTTCATGGACTTCGTGAAGACGAGCGGCTCGGCATCCTCCACACCGATAACGGCAACCCGTCCATCATCGCTGAGAATTTGGAACCCTCAGAGGAAATCACGAAGACGCTTGTGGAGACCCTCTCCGATGGTGCCGTGCTGTCCTTTGGTTTGGAATCGGCCGACCCGAGCGTTCACGAAGCCAATTGGCTGAATTGTGACCCAGCACAGCTCAAATCGGCGATTCGCCTCATCAACAAACACGGCAGCGTTCGGGGTGAGCGTGGTCTGCCCAAGTTGCTTCCCGGACTCAATTTTATCGCTGGATTGAACGGTGAAACCGAACAAACCTACACCATGAACATGGATTTGCTTCGTGAAATTCGCAAGGAAGGTCTGTTGCTTCGACGCATCAACATCCGGCAGGTGGAAGGGGAAGGGTTCCAAGAGGTACCATCCGAGGCGTTCACAGGGTTCAAGACGGCCTGCCGCGATGAAATTGACAAACCCTTGCTCGAGGAATTGTTCCCAATGGGCCATGTTATTCACGACATACACTGGGAAAGTCATGATGGTCGAACACGGCTACCGATTCACGAAACGGAACTGCATCGAGACCCCGGCATTCACGGCAAATCCGGCATCACGTTTGGTCGTCAAATTGGAGCCTACCCCATCTTGGTCGGCGCCGAATACAAAATTCCGCTTGAAACACAATCAAGTGTGGTCATCACGGGTCATGGAGCCAGGTCCATCACGGGCGTAGAAATCAGCATGGATCCGTTGAAGGTGTCTGAGAAGCAACTTGAGGCCATTCCTGGCATCGGCAAAAAATCGGCGTGGAACCTGGTTGCAGCACGTGCCAAGTCCTTTCGGAAAAGAGCAGGTGGGCTTCCATTTGTTGACCCCCAATCGTGGTTCAAGCAAGCAAACATCCCTTGGAATGACGATTTCACGCCCTTTTTCGCCCCAATTAATCACTCTGAATGAATAAATACCCAAAGTGCATAATTCACTTTTGCGCCACTACGGGGCTTGAGAACCACTATCAAGCGCCACCTTGACGAGGGAGCGTGTCCACCACCGAGCGACTCAAACATGCGGCACGCCGCTTGTCCTCAGTGTGTGATAAGGCCATCACCAACCTCGAGAAAGCAGAGGCTGTGACCCATGCCACCAATCCTCTGGACTACGCCTGGCCACATCATGAACAATTCATCGAGCAGTGGGGAGGCCTGGGGGCGACCACGTTGTTGTTGGGGATGAATCCAGGACCGTGGGGCATGGCGCAGACGGGCGTCCCGTTCGGAGCCACCCACGTGGCCAGGGACTTCCTACGCATTGAGGCGAAAGAACTCACGACGCCCGCCAATGCCCACCCCAAGCGACCCATTGTGGGCATGGGTTTGGAGCGACAAGAGGTCTCGGGTACACGCCTTTGGAACTTGATGGAGGAACTCTACGGTTCGCCGGAAGCCACCTTTGCTCATCTGTTCGTTGTTAACCACTGCCCGCTGCTGTTGCTCGGCGAGCGAGGACAGAACATTACCCCTGACAAGGTGCCCAAAGCACTGATTGAACCGGTGTTGAAAGCCTGCGACGACCATTTACGAGAGGTCGTGGACATCATGGGCATCACTCGAATCGTAGGCGTTGGCAAGTACGCCGAAAAGCGCGCTCGACTGGCGTTGAACGCTGGGAAAAAGGGACCAGGGAAAGCGAGCGATGGGCGAGATGTGGAGATCACCACGTGCTGGCATCCGAGTCCCGCAAGCCCCTTGGCCAACCGCAACGACGGTGCAGATTGGCGCGAAAATGT
>Ga0208277_1001144_pt1 | contig 15537 bp, 11 predicted proteins | sample ETNtaG_5_FD_185782 | JGI IMG/M metagenome (GOLD analysis project Ga0208277, IMG submission 185782) | Marine microbial and viral communities from oxygen minimum zone, Eastern Pacific Ocean - ETNP201406SV205 (SPAdes) (version 2) | ecosystem: Environmental > Aquatic > Marine > Oceanic ...
GGACCACACGTTTAACGGTACGCGTCATCTCTCTCTCTCTCTCTCTTTTCTTGTATCGCCGTCGCGCTCTCCTTTGTCGTCGTCGTTCGCGCCGGAAGAAGAAAAACTCACGAACACCACCTTTACCACCATCGCCAGGCATATTCTTCGACGTGGAAGCGGCCACGTCTGTGCCTTTGCAATACATCGAAATCCAATCCGTTTTCGTTCGTGGCATGCTTGGGAAAATGACCGTCTGGACGTCGGATTCGGGGGAGAGCGAGAAAAAGTATTGGAAACGAACGAGCAAGGAAACAATCGTGGACGAAGAAACGGGAGAAGAAAAGACGATTTTTACCGAGTTCGACGTCGAAAAGAAAGAAGGGTTTGAGTCGGAATACTTGAACGAAGATGAAGAGAAGGAACACGGCTTGGTCGATCGGTACACGACGAACGGCGGGTACCATCGACAGCAGTTGTGGAAAAAAGTGTTCGAAGACGAGATCTCGCCCAGTCGGAGGAAGTTGAAAGAGTTGGTACTAGATGCACCGATTCGGGTGGAAAGAGGGAAAAGGGTTGGGATTTACGTCCATTCGGCGGAAGGAGGCGATCAAGGGATCGTGTATGATAACGTGGCCGAGTTGAGAGCGAGGCCGAAGAGAGACGGGAGGGTGATTATACATCCCGGCATTGCACATTTGAGTTTCAAGCCGTTTGGTCGATCCGCGCCGTGGGGTGGGATTTCCTTGAGGAAAGGTCGACAGTTTGTCGGTAAGCTCGGGTACGCCGTGAGGTGGATGTTGTGGTCGGAAGTTAATCATCATTTGTTTCCGATTGGGTATAAACAAGCTGTGAAAGAGTTGATAAAAGGAAACCAGTTGGACGAGAAGTGCGCGCTTTCGATTTTACCGCCGGAAATCATGTTCGCGGTGTTAAACAAGTCCTGCGGTTGGGATTGGTTTGGTTCACAAATGAGAAAAATAAAGAGAGCAGACGGAAAGTCTTTGTTTCCGAAAATTGAATGGTCGGATACGTGCGGCAGACGAAATTTGGATAGGTATCTCTCGAAGAGTTCGAGAAGAGTCGAGCTGATAAACCAGGAGCAGCGGTGGGGCCAGATCTCGGGAGAGAGGAGGGAATATTTCACTCGAGCGCTCAAGATTTTTAGGCACCTCATGCACGAGGAGTATATCGTCAGGTTGAAGAAACGGTTGGCGAATAGCATCTCATCGGACAAAGACGAAGATCTTGAAGATGAAAAATCGGAAGAAGAAGAAGAAGAAGAAGAAGAAGAAGAAGAAGAAGAAAAAGAAGAAAAAGACGAAGGGAAAAGAAACACAAGAGCATCGACGGCGGTAAAGAAACCAAAGAAAGCGTCAAAGCCTCCTAAACTCACGAAAGAAGAAAAGATTGAAAAAGAGATCGAGTCTGCGTTTGGTCGCATACTCGAATTAGAGTTGCAGCTCCAAGAGTTTGTGTTTCATCACACGCTCGATAATTTGGCGAGAGAGTTGGAAAATCTCGATTTGCTCATCGAAGAAGGCTTTTGCGATTCGAAGGACGAGGTGGATAGATTTCTCACGCATTCGCAATTGAATCATAATCTTTCGACAGATTTTCATAAAACGAGCGGCTTGAGTCGCAACTCGGCTTTACAAGAGCTCATTGAAATGAACGGTGGCCGACGCATCGAGTTTGAAAGCGGATCAAATATCAGTGGTTTGTACGATAGAAGGGTTTTCAGCGGCTTCAGCGACATTTATATGCCACTGCGTGTGCACGAGCTAATGCCGGGGTCCATCATCGCACAATTTGAAAAAGATTTATCTCACATTCATGGGAATCAAATTTGGTACGGAAACCACGGACCGACGTTAGGGGGACTCGGCGGCGGCGCGTTTGAAGATCAAGAATACTCAACCTCGGAGGAAGACGATTACATATCTGAAGAAGAATATTACGATGAGGAAGATGAATTGGAATACTCGTACTACCACGAGGAAGGCGAAGAATATGGCGAAGAACTCTAGGAAGAAGAACTTGGAAGTATAGAATAAAAACTCAATGCACATGAATTGAAATCTACCATATACAGTTATCAACGAACGCACTAGTGCTCCATTTCGTCGTCCATCTCTTCCTCCTCTTCTTCTTCCACGTCGCTCAACTTCATATCGTCCAACATCTCTTCTAATTTGATCTCGGGAATTTCGTCGTCTTCATCGTCCTCATCGTCCGTTTCGTTCGCCAATGCGTTTTGATTCGCTCGAATCACAGCGTCTAAATCCTCGTTTTTCTTCTTGTACACGTTGATTTGCGCGCGGCCTTCGAAATCTTCCTCCAATTCTTGCATGAACAACTCCTCGTCTTGCATTCTCCTGTCCACGTCGTCCTTTTTATTTGTTTCTTCGTCTTCGTGTATGTCCATTCTTTTGAGTTCCCAAGCTCTTCGGTATCCTCGGTCTCGTCGTTTCTTTCGTTTCTCGGCGTATGATTTCTTGACCAAAACGACATCCGGTATCCTCGACTCGCCCACTTTTTCCACGTACGAATCGAAGGAGTCGTCCGAGATTTGCACATTCGTTAAATCGTACCCTAACGCGGTATCTCCGACTTTTAACACCGACCCTAAATGTGTTCGAGTGAAAAAGGTGATGTCATTCGTTCCGAAATCTCTCGATCTCGCCACCGTGACGTCGGCTAACAAGTTTTTCCTATTTGCTCTTCGTTGTTTACCACCAGTCGTGCTCGCGTTGCCACCAAACTGAGACCCGTTGAATAACTGCGAGCGATTCTCCCCGTAACCGTCGTCACCATTTTGCTCCCATTCGTTCCCGTTCACAATCTCTAAATCTAAAACGATATACTCGCACAACTGCTTGGAATTCGCCATCGCCACAAACGGGCACCGCCAATACTGTTCACTATTCAACCACACGCGTCTCAGCGTGTGCATTTCCGTGAACTGCATGCTACTCCCAACTCTCGTGCACAAAACCACCGGTCCAATGCCTCCAAAACTTTTGCTGGTCTTCGGAGGCAAACACACCAAATCCTCGCGACACATCGGTACGATTTCCACCATCAGCGTGAATCGATAATTATACGTGTTGTCGTTTGCATCGTGAGAAACTAATTGCTTATCGTTTCTACTCCGAATAGGTAACACCGAACCGATGAAATCTACCATTTTTAATCCGTGACTTCGATGTGCGTAATAAAAATCCAACCCGTCTGGTTGAGATTTCACCCCAATCGCGTTCACCTCCATCGAATGTTTCAAAATCAACTGTTCCAAGAACAAAAACGTCCTCTTATGTTCCACTTTCTGTCTCACTTGCACGCACGCTTGCCATTGATCGGCATTCGCGGCCGCTCTCGCGCACGCATCGCACATGTTCCACTCCACCACGTACTCCACCACAAAACTTTGCTGCAAGATAGCGCCGTTCAACACCTCTTTCTGCACCGTCAACTTTGTCTTTAACCGTTTCGAGTGCGGCTCGGTCCATATGAACCCGGCATCAACTAACTTCACCTTATTCAGTCCTTTCACTCTTTTGATGCAAAAAGTCAATAACTCTTTACTCTCTAAATCCGCGCGTATCCAGTGTTTCGGCGGTTGTAAATATCTCCCGCATTGGTTGCAGTGAATGACCGAACATTGCTTTTGTATTCCTTCGGTGATGTCCACTTGTGTTTTGATGCACTCGACGCACATGCCAGTCGGGTTCGGGGAGATGGCAGTCGCGCACATGCAGCACAAAACGTGCCCGGGCTGCGCGCGAGGGTTCATCGACGGATTACCATTCGTGCCAAACATGTCGATGCACCGTATATATATATATATATATGTACGTATATATATAAATATATATGCGTGTGTTATGCGTATCCCCGCGACAAAAGAAAAGCTCTGGCGGCTGCCGTTTCCAAATTCGCAAAAGCGCTCTCTTTAGTCCAAACGTCAAAAGTCGCGTCTCTGAGCGGATAAAAAAACGCTTTTTCGTTCGCGTCGTAAAGAAGAGGACCCCACCACTCTCTCTCTCGAGCGACGAAAGCCGTGTCTTTCCGTCGTTTTTGGACTCCCCTTGAAACGCTTTCGGTCTTGCCTTCGATTTTGCCTTTACTCCTCTTAGAGATATGCAGGTCGACTTTTCCCCGAAAGAAAGAAAGAAAGAAAGAAAGAAAGAAAAGTGCATTTGATACCCTAAAATTCGATACTCTAAACCCTAAATGTTTGAGTAAGCTACCGATATTTACCATCATTACTATTCTCTGCATCTATCCGCGTTCGTTGGCCCTGCCCTGTTTGTGTTGAAGCCCTTTATCCAAAAAAATACGCCAAAACGCCCTACTCTTCGCGAACGGAAGAAGAATAAAGCGGGTATTCTTTTACTCTTCTTCTTCGAAACCCGAGAGAGAGAGAGAGAGCGTGTGCGCGCGATGTCGCACCTCTTCCTCGCGATCGTCGCGGCGACCGCGTACTTTTTCTGCGTCGCGTGGAGAGGCTGGCGACTCGAACGCGCTTCTTCGGGCGAGTAAATACACGACCTGTTTTCGTATCTCGTGAACATGTTTCCGCGCGGAGAGTCGTAGCGGCGAGTTAGAAGAAGAAGAAGAAGAAGAAGAAGAGTGGTAAAGTGTAATGCTACCGAAAGAGAGAAGAAGAGCCGTAAAACCCAACTCGTAGTAGAATCGTTTGCGCTCCTTTTGGTTCGCCCTCCGGTTAAAAGTTTAGATATATTTTTGTCCTTCTTTGTGTTCCCGAGATAAAAAACACGCGTCGTCGTCGTCGTCGACGACGACGACGTCCCCATGAAAGAGAAGAAAGAGAAGACGCGTTTGAAGCGGAAGAAAAGAGAGGAGGATTTTGACGACGAGGAGGACGTCGAGGCGAAGAAGAAAGCGGGGAAGACGGCGAAGAAGAAAGCGACGAACGAATTGCTAGGGGATTTCGGGAAAGCATCCACCCCTAAAAAGTTGAACGACATCGAGGCGGAGATCGAACGGTTGTCGAAGTTAGCGGAAAGCGCGCCGAAAGAAAGCGAAGACGAAGATGAGAGCGACGCGTGTTCGAGCAGTTCGGGCAGTAGTTTAGGAAGAATAGCGCCGCTACCTCCAGAAGCGTACCCAGAGCATTACGGGTACGGGAGTAAGAAAGGGAACGAAGGGGCGTTCAAAGGGAAACGAGTTTCCGGTCCGAGAAATAGCAACGTAATAATCCCAGGATTAGCCGAACGGGAGAAAAATAGGCCGAAATGCGAAACATGCAACCTATCGTTTACGAGTCAAGCGCAGTTTGAGGAACATCTGAAAGGTAAAAGCCACAGGAAGAAAGCCTTTGGCAGTTCCAGCAGCGGCGGCGCGGGTGACGGTCACCGTTTTAGAGAGGTGAAAGCGCCCGATGGTCCGCACTGTAAACTGTGCAGGAAAATGTTCACGTCCCTGCTGCAGAAGAAGGAACACGAAGGCGGGAAATGGCACATGATGAGAGTGGAAGGGAAATTACCGCCGTCGAATAAGCCATATGCTTAATGAACAAATGATACACGAACAATTTTTGTTGTTTTACTACTATGCTGCTGCGTGTACATTTACAATTCTATATCTTGATACATTTCTTTTAGCGATCAACTTTTTTTCTTGCTCGCGTTAGTATTGGTCTATTTTTTCGGGTACGGCGGGATGTTACTTGTGAGTAAATCCTTGCTTGTTTTTTGCCCAATTTGAAATGAATTAAACCTCTTAATTCGATCGAATTCACCTGAGTATCTCCCAGGTGACCCACCACCGCCCCCTACTATTGGGTTCTTTACCATCTGATCTGGCGATATGTTGTTCGCTTTTCTATATTCATCGTAGTACTCTTCGTCCACGTCTTCGATGCTTCTGCGACCGCCAAATAAAAATTTCTTGTTGTTCTTAACTGAGTTGAATATAGCCATGACGCTGCTTTTGCCTGCTCCTCGTCTGGAATCGCCGTAGATGTTCCGTTGATAACCCACATCATCACTTTCGTCGGTATCTCTAACAAAATCCGCGCGAACGTCGTCGTACGATCCCCCTTTTTGAAACAAAGATGACTTTTGCGGTTTCGTTCCTAACGCCGGGTCTGGACACGACCGGCGAATGAGATGCCACAACTCTGGTTGTTGCAACTTCCACTCGCGGATGAGCGATTTGGTTTCCTCATACCCTTTGCGTTCAATTTCATCTACGCTAGAAAATTCGAGGATGCCAAAACCTTGGACGTCCGGTCGAACGTAGACGTCGATATTGTCGTTTCGTCGGCGGGCGTTGTTCTCATCCGTTATATATGGCAGGTGAGCTTGCATTTCCGCCATCGTTGGACAACTGGACCGTGAACCTAGCCAATTCGGCATGAACAAACTTCGAAAAAGGTGCGAGAAGCCGGAAACGCTGTCACCCCATGTATTTTCAAATTTTCTCGATTCTAAGCCTTCACCGGCGACTTCGATGGCAACTACCATGTTCGCGCCTAACAAGTCTTTCATTATGTCGGCTGGGAGGTTGTTCGCGTATCCGCCGTCTACAAGGACGTGTAATCGTCCAGCGTCGTGGTTCGCGTTCTTGGAAGACGAGGAAGCGTCCAATTTATCGCACAAAGGTGGCAAGAAACCAACTAAAGCCATCGATGCTCGAACGTACCGCCACAATGTACCGTTTCTATGCGCGATAGATCTACAGGAGATTAAATCTAAAGTCACACAAAAGAATGGCAACCAGCAATCTTCAATTTTCGAATCTCGAAAACCGCTTTTAATCGCCCCGTTTGTGCGGAAACCGCTAAAATAAGCAACAATTGGTAACGTTAAATCAGAGATTTTGTTCCAGAAACCGCTGAGTGACTTCGCGAATCGTTTTGCTTTCACCCTAGTAGATAACACAGATGGTTCTCGAGCGTAGTTCCCGCCGATAAAGGCACCCATACTCGTACCGCCGATGGCGTCGATTGGTATGCCTTCCTCCTCTAAAGCGACCAATGCGCCGAGGTGCGCACACCCTCGTGCACCACCACCGCCAAAAACAACTCCTACGGAGAGTTTCCGTAAAGAACGAGCGAGTCGACCCGCGTGCGCTTGGTATAATCCTTGATTACTGCCGAGCTTGCCGCCAACATGATGGTGACGATGGACGCCAAACGCTTCCAACCACGGCCTGGTGTTGTTTGGAACCGACTCGTTTGCGTCTTCGTGTAACAAAACGAGTTCACGGAATCCAAGATTGAATTGATGGTGTCTTCTTAAGCCCAAGAGTCTTTGTTGCAATTGTTTGCCCTCTTCAGGCACTGGCGGTTCGTCATCAGCGGAGGCGACTAAAAGCACCACATCCGCGTGCGACGCGCATTGGGCACACCACGCGGATGGGAACGGGTCACCCTTGAGTAAGACCACGTCGTGAGTTTCCTCAAGTTGATGCAACCAAAACGCGGTGGCTTCTTGCGCCAGAGCTCCGACGGCGGCTGAACCAACTTCAGCTAAATGGTTCGCAGAGTCTGCGACGCGGGAGGTGCATATACGTCGTAAGGAGTACATCAAGGAACTCACAACCGCGTCTAAGTGTAAAGCAGCGCCAGGTGAAACTGGAACGACGGCGACAAGTTTCGGTTTGTCCGCTCGCGAGCCTCTTCGTTGATGAAGAGACGTTGAGTGCGATGCAGCCAACGATGGTGACAGATGTTGCTCGACCGCGTTGTCTGATTGATGATCGTATGAGTTAATCTTACGCAGCGGAGGCGTTTCCATCGCGCTTTTTGCAGATCTACTCATGGCACCATCGTTCAATAACGACGACGATGACGCGAGTAGCAGTTGCGAATTCGCAAGTCTCGCTCCAACAGCTTTGATGAAATGCAAAAACTTCTTCGGGCGTCGCATAGCGAGATTATCCAAGCTCGCGCCGGGGACAAAAAGGGTCTGCGAATCTCTCGCCGCGCGAGCCAGAAGAAACAATTTCTTATTCTTATTCATATAGAAGTCACCGCTGCTGCTGTTTCTGCGATGCTTGCGATGCTGTTGTCTCACGTTTTTGTTGTCTATGTTCTCTCGAGATCGTTCAACCGTGCACCTTTCATCTAGATCGTCGTCATCGTCCCCATCATCTTCGAATAAAACTCGTTCTTCCGAACACGGTTCACCCGGGCCGACATATCGCGCTGGAATAGAAAATACTGGTGTCACATGTCCTTGATGAGTACTTCCCCCTGATGCGTTGTGTTCAATCGTGCCGAGTAGGTCACCGCTACCAGCAGAAGAGTAGGACGCGTTGTTTGCATTACTGCTTCTAAAAGAGCTCGAAGTGTTCTTGCCATCACTACCCACATCATTTGCTGTCTTATTGTTTTGCTTTAATGCAGACGCGTTACCGTCACCAAGGCCATCGTAAGACGATGATCGGAGCGATGTCCACCTCGGCGAATACATGCCTGCGAATGCGCCTTTCGTATACGTCGCCGCTTCGACCCGGCACACCCCCGTGGCAACAATCATCACGCCATTCGACGCAATATCGTCCAATCGTCGTATGCGTTCACCGACGTGAACGTAATTCCACTCACATCCGCAATACCGTAAAGCTTCACCGGCAAGTGAGCGTCGAGCGCGTTTGGCTAAATCGGCCGCAATCTTCGTAAAGACGCTCGAAAATTTCTTCTTCGGCTTGAGTAATGGTGTCTCCTCTTCTCCAACATTTTCTCCGCCTTTTTTCTCGTCTTGACTAATAGTAGTACCAACACTACCGCTATCGGTGGTGGTCACATCGATTTCGTCGCGATATCGGGCCAACTTGTGAAATTCACTCGATACTAGCGTCGCAACCACTGCCCCGGAACTTCCTGCGCGAAGTTCAATTGGGGACCGAGTATTCGCTAAAAGCGCAAATGGTTGCACGACGTCGCCTGGATGCGCGCGCCATGACACTTCCGAGTAGCTCTTATTCTTGACGTCATAATTTTTCGCAAAGAACGCTTCGAGAACACCATATTCTATGAAATGCGCCGCGCCTGGAGAACCGAGGGCACAAACGAGTTGACCAGGAGCGTAATATCTACACTCCATGGTTGCTTCATACACCGGTTCCTTTACCTTCTCTTCGTCCTCTGACTTTGTCGAGTTTTCAGGCATCGCTATTGGCTGCTGCAGCGTTGTTCCTTTCGCTCCTCCATTTTTCTTGTTCACGGATGCTGGCGATTTTTTGCCGCTCCCGTCTTTTGGCGATTCACTCTCGGACGTCGTAAACAGTCGTTTGACGAAGCCGACGCGATTTGCAGTCGAACCAGAGCCTTGCTGCCGAATTGAACTCTCTGAAGACATCTTTCTCTCTTTCTTCAGGAGTATAGGGGTGAGAACGGGTTCCACCTCGGATGACCCATTCCTATTCGCAACCTCTTTCAAACACTTTGCAATTTCGCTCCGGTCGACCTTTTGCGCTTTGTTGGGACCCAAAACGCGCTCTAATCCGCGTTTGACCCGATCACCTCCTACTAAAGAAGTGGTTTCATCAAAACTTTCATCATCGGCTTCGTCCACCCACAACGGTTTCGTCGCGGTTTCCGCGGAGAGATATTGACACACGCATCGTGCGGCGTTGACTAGTCGCAGCGCTAAAGCGTGCGCACCAACCGTCTGGTTCATGACGTCGTGGAACACTTTTAAAGGTACGATGAGAAACGTGGCATCGTCGGAAGCCGCCACAACTCTCAGTCTGTTTGTATTGTCACCATGGGTTTCGCCTTTTGTGGCGTATTTTGACGACGATGTTTCTTCACCAATACCTACGAGAGCCGACGGTGTGAAATCCAAAACGTCCACGAGCGAACTAACACACGCGCCACCTTTCGTCACGATCGTTCTCGCGCTCACAGAAGTATTTGTACTATTTCTACCATCGTCACAGTCGTTCTCCGCAACAACTATCGTCGATTCAATCGCAAATGCGCCTCGACACAAAATCGCAATCTCCTCCCCCCGTTTCGTAAACCCGCTCTCGTAACTCACATCTTCCCCATACTCAAACGCGGACTTTGTCCTCGAAGCGTCTAAAATCTCTACTATTTGTGCATCAGTCAATGCATCGCATAAAGAGCAATGTTTTAATGCCATCGCCTCTTCGCTCGACAATTTCTCTTGCATCTTCTTCTCCTCCTCTTCCAACTCCGCCTCTTCGAGTAACAACTCTCTCAACCTCTCTTCCTCCTCTTCTTCCATCCCATCTACTCCTCTGTTCCCGTTCATCTCGTCGTGTAAATTCAGCAAACCGTCGCCTCGAATATTTTTCAACTGATCTCTTCTTTTATTCCGTTCAATCAACGCATTCTTCAAGAAAATTTTCGTCCTCGCTCCGTCCTTCGACGCCGACGCCGAAGATTTCAACATCGAAGGTAAACCTTTAATCTTCTTCGAATTCACCAGCACTTTTTCTCTCCACGCTTTCCATTTCAGCGCGGCTTGTCTCAATCGTCTCGGATGGTGCGGTAAATCGAACAGTCGCAGCCCGTTCTTTTGAAACAATTTCCGTTTCGAATCGTCGTCGAGGTGCGAATGGTCGATGTCTTCTCTCTCTTCCAACGAGATGAGCGGATTTCTCCTCCTCCACATTCTTTGCACGTGTCCGACTATCTTTTTCATCAGTTTTCGCCGGACGAATCGGCACGCGACCACGGTCTTGTTGACCACGACCGTTCTGTTGTTTTCGAGGCGAGGAAAAACGTTTTTGGTGAGCGATGTCGGAGAGAGAGAGAGAGAGAGAGAAAGACGAAATTCGGTTACACCAAAAAGGGAATAAAATGTATTTACCTGATGGGATAATACGCGAAAACCAGAACAACCCCGAGAAACGTCCCGTTTTCCATGCCGAGCGCAGAAATGAGGAAGGCGAAGAGCACGGCGAGGAAGGAGGCGTCCATCGTTCTCACGCGGTGCGTGTCGCGGTGGTGGTGGAACGAGGCGTCTCTCGGTATCTCTCTCGCTTTGTTGTGCGCGCGCAGAATGCGGGATTTTAGCAAAAATTGAACCTTTCGTTTGACCAAAACCCTAAATAAAAGAAGAGGAGAGTAAATTTAGGGGCTTTGGGAGAGAATTATGAACACACGCGCGCGCGCACACGCACGCGGGAGAGCGAGAGACCGAGAGACCGAGACCGAGAGAACGAGAACGAGAGTATATGTAACGAGATGGCTGGCTCGGTAAAAAATGGTATCAGAAACCCACACTATCCATCATCGTCGTCAAGGGAGTCGAACAGGGACGTGAAGTCAGTATTGTGTGAAAAACACATGCTCGTCGCCATATTCGCCTTGTCGTCGAACTTCCTGGTGACGATGTTAATCGTCGTGGTCAATAAACTGTTATTCACGGAGACTCGATTTCCAGTGATCACGTTAAGTGCGGCGCACATGATCGTGTGCGTCGTGTTCACGGCGATGTGCAGCCGATTGCACGTATTCGAGAGAAGAAAGATGGATAACAAAAGCGTCATAGCGCTGGTGGCGTTTTTACAATCGTCGGCGATTTGTTTAGGTCAAGCCTCGCTGAAGATGAATTCAGTGGCGTTTTTTCAGCTGACGAAGCAAATGCAAGTGCCTTTAGTCGCAGTAGTGGAGTATTTCTTTTTGTCGAGGACGGTCTCGAGGGACAAAATATTGTTGCTCGCGAGCATGGTTTTAGGGGTCTCAATCGCGTGTTTTAATGACGTCCAATTTACGAGTTTTGGGGCAATCATCGCGTTTATTGGAGTGTGTGCGACGTCAATAGAGGTAGTTTTGTATTCTTGGTTGCAACAAACACACAAATGGGAGACGTTGCAACTCTTGCATCAGACGATGCCGTTTGCGGCGAGCGGCTTGACGTTGGCCGCAATAGAGGTCGATTTTTTACAACCGAGAGGTGTTGGCGCGTATGATTTTGTGAAAAACTTCGCGAACGTGTTTTATGTGAGCAACGAAGGGATTGTAAACCCGGAACAATTTGGCGAGATTGGACGAATGAAGGCGACGGAATTGGCGGTTGACCAATCATTCTTTAACATGTTCGAAATGTCCGCGTACGCGCACTTTCTCTTCGCTTTGAGTTGCGCGTTGGGAATGGCTGTTAACGTTTCTTCCTGTTTCGTCGGTGGTAAAGCGAGTGCTTTAGCTTACGCCATGTTAGGTTTAACCAAAACGATAACCGTCATTGCTATCGGCGTCTTGTATTTTGACGCGCCGCCGTCTTACCGCGTGGTGTTTGGCGGTTTATTTGCTATAGCTGCGATAGTTGTCTACTCTGTGGTCACTTTAAGAGAGAAGCAACAGCAGATGTTAAAAAGCGGCAATAATAATAATAATAATAATAATAATAACAACAACAGCAATACAGAAATGGGCGTTCTACCCGACGAAATCGAAGTAGGCATTGAACCCGCGACGATAAGTCCAAAAATGAGCAATAGAGATAGTAAAAAGCGCGAGTTTTGAGTTTGAGACTGAGACGAGAGAGGGTATTTCAACAAAGTAGCACATAATTCTAGAATGAAAAAGAGAACTATTCATAGTTTGAGAATTCGCACACGTCGTAGTAGCTATTCAAATGTTTCATTACACGACACATTCTCATATTGCGCCCGAAAATATCTCGTACTACCTCATTATGAATTCACCAAAATCATGTTCGCGGCCACTCGCGCGTTCATCAAGCCATCTTATTTTTGCAAAAGGGTCGTCAACGCCAAAACACACGGGAATAAAAACCTAACCAGAATGGCTGGTTCATCTTCTTACCTCGCACCAGACACGTATCACTCTATGTCTACTGCAGATGACGAGCTCATTTTTCTTCACACGATGTTGAGAGCATCGAATTTGGAAAAAACGATGTCTTTCTTCGAAGCATTAGGATTACAAGAGACGCGCAGAAAAGACTCGGAAAAAGGTAAGTACACGTTGGTATTCATGGCTACGAGCAAAGGCGCCCCAGAAATTGAGATCACTTACAATTGGGGCGATGAAGAGGAAGTTTTTGGTACGTTTTGCATCACCTAATTTGATTAGACAAAAAATCTGACTTGATTCGCACACGCAGCACCGCCATCGCGATCTATGGGCCACTTAGCCTTTGCCACGGCAGACATATATAAGCTGTGCCACGAGTTGCAAGAGAAAGGCATTACAATCTTAAGGCCTCCACGAGACGGACGAATGGCGTTTGTGAAATCGCCGGATGGGATTAGCGTTGAGCTTTTGCAGAAAGGCGAAGCTTTAAAGGCGGCGGAACCTTGGGCGAGTATGGAGAATACCGGAAGTTGGTGATTTAAAATTTTGCATGTATGTGCGTGTAATACACGTCTCAATCTGTCCATAAAGAAAAAGATCCGGATCTGGATGTCGCGGAAGTATTCGAACAAAACACACCTCCCGCGGAGATGGAGTTGAACACGCCTCGGTAGCGACAATATAATCCACAACCCATTTCATCTTCTAACTGTTCGGCCAACTCGTCAAACCCAGAACTCGATTCGCTCGCTCTCAACGCGTTCACCTCAATCGCTGCTCGCGTTTCCATTTCTTTGTTTTCTTCGTTGCGGAAAAGAGACATGGGGGGTAAACCGCCGACTTCCGTGTATCGAGCATCTAAAGCAAACGATAACGATATCGGATCGACCCAACCTCGGACGACGGTTGTTCCAACCGCATCGACAAAAAAACCACTGATTTTCCCAGCTTTTGTAAATTCTAACGTGCCCTTGAACGGCACGCGTCTATCGCTGCTATTGCTATTGCTATTATTATTGTAATTACTCCTTCGTGTGCCGATCCACACGCCGCTCATTAACGACACATCCGCTCGGTTCCCACTTTTCATCGCCAACAGTTCTCGTCGATATCTAGACGCGGGTGGACGAGAACCGAGCGGGAACCGCCCTCCGCTTGGCAATCGAGGAAAATAACGAAACTTTTCCTTTTTCCGTTCGAAAGCTTCAATCGCAGAAAGCGGTTCGAGATACAGCGCTTGACACACCGCCAAGGAGATGGTGTTGTTTTTCGTGAGGCAGTCAAAAAGCCATTCGGACGGACACGTTTCCTCGAACGTCTTTTTCAAATATCGCTTAGGAATAGCGGGAATGTACGAAATCGTCGTCGTTTGCTTTCGATGATTTGTCGTCGAGTTGACGTTTGAAACTACGGATGACGATGCGAAGTGTTCGCTTAGATATCGCGCGACTAAGATTCGAAAAGCAGCGGCTTCTTCTTGTTCCTCGTCGAACTCGTTCGAAACTGTCTGCTCTTCTTCTTCTTCTTCTTCTTCTTCTTCTTCTTCTTCTTCTTCTTCTTCTTCTTCTTCTTCTTCTTCTTCTTCTTCTCCTCCTCCTCCATTCTCTGCATCGTCGCCATCGCCGCCGTGACCAATACCAACACAATTATTAAAGCGAAACACCTCCTCGACCATCCTTCTCGCCTTCTTAAACCTGGTCAACACCACCCCAATCAGTCTCGCCGCCATCACTCTCTCCGCGAACACTTCTTCAATCTCCTCCGTTCCATTTTGTACCGCAGTAACAGATGTCAACTCCACGCTCGTCTCGTCCGCCGCTCTGAGAACGTCGAGCGCTAAAGTCAACGCTCGTTTTAACAGTTCTTTCGAAATGGATTTAAGCGTCTCCGAATCGTTCGAACACTGGCTAAAAGCGTTCAAAAGTATCTGTAATCGATGCAACACGTGCATTTGGACGCCTTTTTTCTCGCACAGCGCTCGTTCTCTCGTCACGTACAGTTTCCGTAAATAGTTTTTGACCACGCTTTTCTCCATCTCGCGCGTCTCGTGAAACGCGCTCTTGCCCCATTTCTTATTCAACGCCGCGCGCCACATCTCTTCGTCCCTCGAGATCTCCGACAAGTACTTATTCGTCCGAGATAATCGAGACACGGATTCGAAATCGTTCGAATCGATCAAGAGTCTCGCGAACACGTGCGAAATCAACACATCTTTGGGAAGTTTTTCCAAAATCGATTTTTTCTCGCGTCGACGACGACGATGATTTTCTCCATCGTCATCATCATCCTTCAAAGATTTTGCGTTTTTGGTAAAGTCGTCGTCGTCGTCGTCGTCCTCGGTCATGGCGACGACGACTTCGACGACTTCGACGACACCAACAACAGAGAGAGCGCGTCGTCGTCGTCGTCTCCTCCTCCTCCTTTCGTCAACGAGCTCCTGAATAATAATAATACTAATTAATGTGTGTCAAAAATGTGTCGTCGTTTTGTCGTCACGTTTTTTTGGATAAAACAAAGAAAAAGGGAAGCTCTCGTCCTCCTGTATATATCTTTTCTGTCTTACTAGACCTTAAAACTCGTGTTACGCACACCCTTTTCCGTGTGTTTGTGTGCACAGTAAAAGAGACCACCATTTTGAGCAGGAGAGCGAGAGCGAGAGCGAGAGAACAAAGGCACCAAAGTCACCTTTTTCCACCGAGCACCAAAATCGAACACAAAGACTTTCCCGTAAAGTTTTTTTGGACTCCTGTGTTGTCACATTTGTATCTCTTTGTATCCAATTTATATCT
>Ga0208277_1001145_pt1 | contig 15528 bp, 15 predicted proteins | sample ETNtaG_5_FD_185782 | JGI IMG/M metagenome (GOLD analysis project Ga0208277, IMG submission 185782) | Marine microbial and viral communities from oxygen minimum zone, Eastern Pacific Ocean - ETNP201406SV205 (SPAdes) (version 2) | ecosystem: Environmental > Aquatic > Marine > Oceanic ...
CTAATTAATTTAACTAGCTCCTGTCTAATCTCTTTACCTCCATGGCGACCGCAACTTTTCCTCTTAGAATCATCTCCGCGGTCATTAACACATATAAAGATATGATTATCATATTTCATTTATCTTCATACTCCGCATCTTGTATGTCTGATGAATTTATCTTTCTAGAAATATCAGATTGTTCATAATTATCGTTAACATCTTTACTAAAAGAAAAAATGTTAGTGAAAAACCTACCGACTCTATAAAAAATATAAACTAACCCTAATAAGATTAATAACTTCATTGATTTAAATTTCAGAGACTGGATTAAAAAACTTAGTCCCTGTAATCGGCTGACGAATATATTTAATTACTTCTTTGAGGTCTTCCTGATTCTCGACAAAGTCAATATTGTTTGTATTAATAATTACTAGTGGCGTTTCCTGATAACGAAAAAAGTATTCTGTATATACTTGATTTAAAGCATCAATATATTCCCAAGTGACATTGCGCTCCATGTTTCTACCTCTTTTTGCAATATTATTCATAAGGACATCAGTATCTCCTTGCAAATAAATTACTAAATCTGGCTTAATAATATTTCTTTCTAATAAAGTTGCAACAGTATCATATAGACTCATTTCTTTATCATCTAGATTTAATGATGCAAATAAACGATCTTTTACAAACATATAATCTGTAATTAATAGTTTTTGAAACATATCAACCTGCCTAAGGTCTTGCTGCTGACGATATCTTTGAAGCAAAAAAAATAATTGAGTCTGAAATCCAAATCGATCTGGATCATTATAAAAATCAGGCAAAAAAGGGTTGTCCTCAAAATCTTCAAGTACTAATCTCGCTCCTAACTCTTTAGATAAAAGATTAGCAAGGCTTGTCTTTCCAACACCAATAGGGCCCTCAATTGCAATATAATATAATTTTCTCATGCTTTGTGTTCCATATCATGTAATCTAACAGAAGATTCATCTTTACAATTTACAAGTAGTTCATGAATAGATGAATTTAATAGTGGAATCTTATAATCTGGAGCAATCTCATCAAATGGAATTAATACAAATTTTCTTTGACTAATAAAAGGATGTGGAATTACCAGCTCGCTCGTTTCAATAATAGAATCTCCGTGAACTAAAATATCAATATCAATAATCCTTGGCATGTTCTTCTTTTTTATAATTTTTCTACCTAACATAATTTCTATTTTTTTTACAGTATCAAGCAATGCAAAAGGATTTAAAGAAGTTTCAATTCCAATAACAGTATTAATAAAATATTCTTGTTCTAGATTATATAAAGGCTCCGTGAGATAGAGAGAAGAGCTCTCAAGATTATTGATACTATCATAAACACCTAGTGCAGTGATAGCTTGGGCAATATTTGATTCTCTATCTCCAATATTTGACCCAAGTGATAGATACGATTTATAAATTTTTATCATTCTCTCTTTCTAATTCTACCTGCACAGTATCAAATTCAGCATCTATTGGAGCATGTGGTTTTCTAATCCGTACCTTAACCTTATTAAAATTAAACTCTTTAAATAATCTACTAATAATAGATTCAGCGACAGCTTCAATTAAGTTATAATTTTTTTTAGTGAATTCCTTTATCACTGCATCAATAATTTCAGCATAATCAATAGTGTCCTCTAAATTGTCACTCTTACTAGCTTTACCTAGGTCAAGAAATAATACTAAATCTAACTCAAATGTTCTATCTTGAGATCTTTCAAAATCAAAAACTCCATGTCTACCCACAATTTTTAAATTTTTAACTTCTATTTTATCCATAAACTTTATTTTAACAACAAGACTTTCAGAATGTTTTTTTGGTTTCCTGTTAGTAGCTCAAAAATATAAACACCACTTGTAATATTTTTTGGCTCCCAAAAGAAAGTATTCAAGCCTGGACTAGATTTATTTAATAATATTTCTTCAATTAATTTTCCTTGAACATTAAACACTTTGACGCTGGTAGCTATCTCTCCAATACCTGAATTAAGAACATAGTCAACTCTAGTTCTGGCATTGAAAGGGTTTGGATAGGCCTTAGCAAAAGAAATATTTTCAGGAATTATTTTTTCTAAACCAGCAATAGAATAAGTTATTTCTTTTAAAATCCATTCATCCGGGTCTAGAATTATATCATCAACTTGAAATCCAATATTAGAAAACTCATATATCTCACTTGAGCTTGAGTTGTTAATCCTCAAAGTAGTATCTCGCATCGCTTGCCCTTGTCCACCCCTGAATGAAATATCAATCGGCATATCAAAATATCCCGTTGTCTGGATCTGATCAACTCTTACTTTATATATGCCATCAGATTCAACCCACCAAGACATTTGGTAATGAGGATATTTTTCACTGTATATCCATTGATTAAAAAAACTATCCAGATCTAATCCAGATATCTCTTCACAAACCTCTTTAAAATCAGATGTGGAAGCGGCATCATACTTAAGTGAATCATTTGATGCATATGATTTAAGTATATCAAAAAACATATTATCACCAACAATATTCCTTAGCATATGAAGAACCCATGAGGCTTTATTATATGATAACCCAGAAAGAAAAATATCTGAATTTGAATTAGGCTCTTCAACATAAATAGTCCCGGGACCATAGTAAGCATGATTATTCATAAAAGAATGATATGCCTCTTTCCCACCTTGATTTTCCGCCCACAATGCTTGACAATACCTAGCAAATCCTTCGTTCAACCAGATATCATGGAAAGACTTGCAAGTAATTAAATTCCCCCACCATTGATGACCTAGCTCATGTGCAATTAAATCTTGAGATGAGCCTCCCATGCTAGAAAGGGTTTGATGCTCCATTCCACCGCCCCATCTAAAATCAGCATGACCATATTTTTCATTTATAAACGGATACTCTCCAAATAGTTCTGAAAAAAGAATGAGCATATCACTAGTTAATAAATAATTAGAGTATGATGTTGCATAACGATCAGGAAACACATAGTGATCAATTTGCATTATTTCTCCTGATAATGGAGAAATATATTGATCAGACCAAACGGTATATGGATATATTGCCAGAGATACCAAGTAAGTAGTAATCGGATACATTCCCTTCCAATGATATGTTTTTGTGTTTTGTGACTGCTCAATGTTTTGCAGCGTTCCAACTGAGGCGACTATAAAGTCTGGTTGATTAGGTACCGTTACAATAATATCTAATGAATCTGCTTTATCACTTGGGTCATCTTTGCTAGGCCACCAACTTCTAGCGCAATAAGCCTCAGATAATGTCCATAAATGATCAATATTTTGATGCATATCAAATTTTAACCCAGCCGCACCACAGTGCTCTGGAGAACCATGATAAAATATATCGATATTAAAACTATATCCTTCAGGTATTGCAGTCTCAGGCGCAGGTATCTTAATTAGATTGTTTTGATGATAAAAAACAGAAATATTTTCTCCAAATAATCTTACGGAATCGACAATCATATTATCGTATAAATCTATTTCAAAAGTGTCTGGTTGAATCATGCCAACCTCCCCTAATATCTCAACCGCACCAGAGATAACCTCAGAATCAAAATCGATATCAATTTCAATTTTGTAATAGCTTATATCTATCTTATTTTGATTATCTGTTAGAGTAGAGCTAAAACTAGAAGACCTCAATAAAGATTTCGAATGAGCACAAATATTTTTATTCTCAATTTGCTGTGCAAATAAAAGACTAATTATTTGAATCGAAAATAATATTCTTATCATTTTAATAACATGAACTAAACTGAGAATATCCTATCCAAGGAATTAAAATATAAAGGATAGTGTCTCTTACTAAATAATAAAGAAAAAAAACTAAAACTACTTTCCAGCCTTTTTCCTTCATTAAAATTTTAAATCCACCTTTTTTATATATCTCTATCCAATTCTGTAGAAATTGAGGCTTCAATATTGACACTAATTATCTCCAGGCTTAATCTTCTTAAATTGCAGGTCTTCATATTTTTCTAACAGAGTAGATCCAGCTGCTTTTTGAAAACGGAAAGCAAACTCAAGAGCTTCATGGAATGGTTTATTTGCATACTCACCATGGGAATAATATTCATCAACCCATTTCACCATTTGGTAAATACCTACTTGATCAAGATGATCAAATATCCCATAAATTAATTCAGCTCTATTATCATAATACCATTCAGTAATACCACCATATCCAATATCTTTTTTTAGATCAGAATGAGTCTCATATACTTGAACTAAATAAGAAAATAAAAAAGTTTCTTTTTCTTCAATAGTAAGCGCTTTCCAGTATGTTACAACAGGAGATAATGGTACCTGCGTATTTGAAGACTGGGCTGATAAAAATACCAATAAATAAAGAATTAGAAGATATTTCCTCATAGTTTCCTCTTTCATTAAAAATAGTTTAAATCGTACCCTAATTATACGATATACATAAAGCCAGGAACAATATCTAAACGATGGATGGTTCTAACCAATCGCCATGCTCTTTTATTAAGTCGATAAGCGCCTCAACAGCATTTTCAGTGGGTATATTTTTTTTCATAACCTCTTGACCTTTATACAGAGAAATATTACCAACTCCGGTACCAACATAGCCATAATCAGCATCAGCCATTTCTCCTGGTCCATTAACAATGCAACCCATTATGCCAATCTTTACACCCTTAAGATGGTTCGTAACTTCTCTAATCTTTGATGTCGTCTCTTGTAAATCAAACAAGGTCCTTCCACAAGAGGGGCATGATATATATTCAGTTTTTGAGATACGCATCCTAGAAGCTTGTAAAACACCAAATGCAATTTGATTAACAATACTAATATCCTGACTTGCTGATAACCATATACCATCACTAAGACCATCAATCATAAGAGCACCAATATCAATGGAACTTCTTAATAAAAAATTAGGATCATTATTATATTTTCTCTTAATTATAAATGGATTCATCAAATTTTTATTTATCATATCAATTACAAAATTTCTTTGTATCATAACACTGTAATCATAATCTGACTCATGAATTAATACTATAGTATCATCATTTTTAATTATTTCAATTAGCCTATCATCTAATTTTAATTCTGAAATATAAATAAAATTTAGCTGCGATGATTTTACAGTCGTATTTGCAAAGTCTTTTACACTATACAATGGGAAATGCGGTGAATTTTTATTCCAGGATCTATAGTTTTGAACGAATGATAAAGTTCCCGGCAAACTAAAATCAGCATCGTTGTTACCAATAAATACATAATCAACAGCCTGATCAGATAAGTGCCACTTATCTTCTTCTTTAGAATATAAATAACCAAAGGGTGCTAAATCATCATGCTTAATCTTATTTTTATGTGATAAATCAGCGATGACTACAGGAACATTATCACTACCAATATTATTGATATTAAATGTTTTTCTTCTTCTATGAAAATATGGATCATATGGTATTTCAACATTTGAGTTACTAAAAGGACTATTTAATCCACCATTATACCTCTCTGCAATTTTTTTTGCAATTGGCATCTCATTCTCAGGCTCTTCAGTTAGAGAGACTCTTATAGTATCACCTATACCATCTTCTAATAATGTCCCAATGCCAACACATGATTTAATCCGGCCATCTTCACCGTCACCAGCCTCTGTAACACCAAGGTGGAGAGGATAAAACATATCTTCATTAGCCATCTTATTTATAAGTAATCTATATGCCTGAACCATAACCTGTGTATTGCTTGACTTCATTGATAAAATAATATTATGGAATTTATGGTCTTCACATATCCTCAAAAACTCCATAGCTGACTCTACCATACCTATCGGAGTATCACCATATCGACTTAATATTCGATCAGATAGAGACCCATGGTTTGTACCAATACGCATAGCAGTACCATGCTCTTTACAAATTTTTACTAAAGGTGAAAACCTATTGTAAATTCTATCTAATTCATCTTGATATTCAATTTCAGAATAATCATGAAATTCAAATTTCTTTTTATCAGCAAAGTTCCCTGGATTTATTCTAACTTTATCAACAATCTTTGCTGCTACTTGAGCAGCATTTGGTGTAAAATGAATATCTGCAACTAAAGGCGTACTATACCCAGACTTTCTTAATCCTTGTTGAATTAGTTTTAAATTTTTTGCATCTTTTATACTTGGTGCAGTAATACGGACAATCTCACACCCAGCTTCAATCATTCGAATTGATTGCTCAATAGTAAGCTTTGTATCCATAGTATTGGTAGTAGTCATAGACTGAACACGAATTGGATTATTTCCTCCGACTCCTATATCTCCTACCATAACCTCTCTAGTTGGCCATCTTTTATAATCAATGATACTAGAGCAATATTTATTAATTTTATTTTTCATTTTCTGAAAGAATAAACGGTGAAATTAAATATTTTTTTGATTCAGAAATTGCATAAGAAAAGTTAGCTAAACCTATACATTCCTTATAAAAATCTTTTGCCTCTTCATGACGCTTCCAGATATCAAGAATTTTCCCTTTTAACAAAAACAAATTTCCTAAAACCATATCAAGCTCTCCATTATAATTAAGTATTGCCTTTTCAATCAATTGAAAAGATTTATTATATTTTTTTTCATAAAATAATATCAATGATTTTTCATAATCTAAATAAGGCCCATACCACTGCTTTTGCTTAAAAGTTAAATTTTTAAAATTTTTCTCAAGTAAATCAATCTGATTCCAAGCTTCATCTAATCTAAAATTCTTTATTAAGGATTCTGTATGAATAATTCTATAATAATAATTATTTGGAAATTCAAGATTAAGCCTATTAGTAAATAATATAGCTTTACCAGGATCATTTTCAATCCAAAGATATATAAAAGCTATAACCCCCGAAGCCTCTATCCAGGCCCAATCACTATATTTAGCAGCATTCGAAATTTTCTCTAATGCAGAATACTTCGACGCATCTAATCCATATATGCTTACTAAAAATTTAATTATAGGATTGCTAATACTAGCATAATACTCAACGATTCCAATAGGGAGTTGTGCATCAACCATCTCAGGGTTTTTATTTGCAACATCTTTAATAATCTTAAAACCAGTATATGACTGGATTAAAACGGATATCCATTCTTTTTTGCCTAGACTTGATCGCGCCCTTAAACCTTTTGAAGAGCCAAAATATAATTTATAGCCCTGATTATTTGGAAAATCTGCAACTAGTTTTTCATAGATTGGATCTATGTGGTCTAGACTGTTTTTGAGAGTATCATATGTTACAATAGTCTCATCTCTTGCTTGGCTTATATAATATTTCGCAGAAGCCCATATAAAATGGACACCAGGATGAGTAGGGTATTTATCACGAGCTATGTTTAAGACCTTTATTGACCTATCAAAGTCATAGTTATAGAATGCTCTAGCACCTTCCATTATTAATGAATCGCCACCACTAAAACCCAAAAGTGAAATAGGCTTCAATATTATTAATAAATATATAGTGATTAATCTGATCATATATCGATCAGTGCAAGTAATAAGTATAAACTATGATCCTTGTTCAGAAAGAATCAACCAACCTTGAGACTCATTATTTTCAGGCTTAATTCTCATACTCTTTTTCCATGAACTTATCGCTAGGTCTTTTTCATCCATATTCCAATAAGTAAGACCAATACCTAAGTATGCGTTTGCATTATTAGGTTCTAGCTCTATGACTTCCTGGTAAGAGGAAAGAGATTGTCTGTACATTCTCTTATCACGATAATAACCACCTAAAGTTGAGATAGAACTAGCAAGCCATTGATTTGTATTAGAATTTATTGATAGCGCATTTTTAAAGGATTGACGACCCATTGTTGGGTTTCCCAATCTATTATATTCCACTGCAAGTATATAATATGTCTGAGGAAGTAAGACTCTAACAACTTCATTATCAGGCCTGTAGTGTAATAAATCTTCCCAGGCTGCAGCTGCTCTTCCCCATTCTTGAGCCTTAAAATAACTTAGACCTTGCATATATCGAGAATCCGCATCATCTGGGTCAATATATATCACATCACTAAATGATAGAGCTGCATATACATATTTACCAATATCAAAATATAAATTAGCTAATGAAATATGAGACTGCTTATCCTTAGCATTTAATTTTATAGATCTTTGAAAAGCAGATTTTGCTTTTTCTATATTACCTATCGAAAGATGAGTCTCACCTATCAAGTGCAAAAATCCATTATGCTCAGGGAAGTTTTTATGACCCTCTTCTGCTAAACGCAAAGCATCTGTATAATTTGCTTCTGCCAAACGATTTCTAATTATTGTAAGCTTTTGAGCTGGACCATCAGGAACTCTTTTTGATGACATCCCTAATATCTGATCACTTAATTCACGTTGATCTGGATTATTAGTATACATGGCCATCACATCAATTGTCCCTTTATGGTTAGGGTTTAACTCAAGCGCTTCTTCAAATGATTGCCTCGCCTTTTCATATTCTCCTAACAAAGCATAAAAAGAGCCCAAATAGTAATGTGCATCTGGGTTCGAAGGATGCCTTTTTATTTGTCTTAAATAAATATCTTTAGCACCTTCCCAATTGCTCTTAGCTTCATAGTGAAGCCCAAGCTGACGTTGTATATAAATATTATTAGGGTTATTTCTCGCATCTGTTTCGTAATCTCCTGTTGTTAAAAACGGAAGACTCTCAACCCTTTTAGTTTTTTTTGCAAATTTATCAGTATATATATACCTAGTAGCATTTGCCATTTCCTTATTTGAAGCCTGCAATTCGCCTGTAAGTTGAAAAAGTTCATCAGCATATGCTGCAACATTTATCTTTGGACCTTTTTTAATAATAGGAGTATTACTAACCTGAGATACACTCTCTTTCTTCTTAGAAGACTTCTTTTTTGAAGACCTTTTCTTTTTACCTTTTGATGAACGTTTCTTCCCTTTAGAGGATTTCTTTTTTGAAGGCCTTTTCTTTTTACTTTTTGATGAACGCTTCTTCTTTTTTGATTGTGCCTGAAGACCATCAGTTAGGCGCAATTCACCTACAGAGGTTATATGAAAACCTCCTACTATAAAAAAACATAGAAGTAGTCTTAATAATCTATTCATAATGGGTTGTAACTTCGGATTACAAGTTTGATTTTAAAGATATAGGCTAAACCTACCAAGAATTATTTTTAAATGTTTTTATCCATCGATTTTACAACATCTTGGGAGTTTTTCATATGCTGACACATTAGCTAACATATTATTTGCCTTATAACCTGCAGCAGCAATTTTTTCTTCGATCTGTGTTAAACTGATTTTTTTTTCATCATAAAATATGGTACCTGTTTTCTTATCAAGATCAACAGAAGCTTTCATTACACCGTCCAAATTAAAAACAGCATTTTTTATGTTATCCTCACACATACCACACATAATCGTAGGCAAAGAAATATTAGCCTGTTTTCCATTTGACACACCACAGCCAATAAATAAAATGATTAAAAAATTTAGAACAATAATATTTTTGATTTTCATAAATACACTCCTTTTTTTAAAAATTTAAATTTTTATAATAGTTATAAGCTTAATTAATTATAAAATATACCAAAGTTTTCAAATACTAATTTTATAAAAATTGTCTCTGATAAACTGTCTGCCATTTACTAATATCTTCTCCCGTTTCAACAATTGCAATACCCGAGAAAGACAAGTACCTAGGAACCTCAATGTTACGCAAAGCATAATATATAGCTTCATCATTATGCAGACCATAAACTAAACTTAAATGAGGGTCAAAGGAGTATCTACTATTAGCTCGAAAAGATTTTTTACAAATGTTAAAAATATTATCAGAGTCTATGTTTTTCTCCAGAGATACGTAAACAGATTTCCAAAAATTCTTTCCATTTTTAATTTTTTTTATTTTCATTGAGAACTGAGTTTGGTTAGCGTTCAGTTTTTCAATAACTTGCTCAATTTTTTGCAAATCTAATTTTAGTCGACCATAAATTGTACAATGTGGCTCAAATGGTTGTGATTTTAATTTTTTTGAAATTTTTAATATTAGATTGCGATATCTAATTCTACTATTATGCTCTGGAATGAGCCATATCGAATATGTTTTCATTAATTATTCAAAATATTTTTAATCTCATTTAGTTTCCTGCGCAGGTCATTATTTAAATCTTTATCAGACTTGATATGTTTAGCTGATTTCTTTTTAAGAATATTTTCTTTTGCAGATCTAGCATTTATAGATAGGACTGGATCAGATTCAACTGCACTATCTAATAAATTAAAATGTGCTTTGCTACCGTGCATTCCTATTTGTTTTATAACAGCCATCCTAACAAACCGATCATTATCATTTAAAAAATCCAAAAGAAAAGATAAAGTCTTCGGATAAGACTTCTGATATTTACCGAGTTCAGTGATTATTGTTGGCCTTGATGGCCAACTAAATTTTCCATACTCTGCTAATGATTTTAATCTATTATAATTTTTATAATTTTTTACATAACCAAAATAATTTAATGCAGATTTTCTTATTACATCATTATGAGAATCAACATTCAATAAACTATCCAGATGCATTCTAGCACTTGAAGAATCAATCATAGTTAAAACGCGAAATGCATCCGAAATTAAATAATAACTAGTGTCAGAATGTAAAATTGATTGTAAAAATGTACTTAGATCTGCATTGCCCTTGCTATGCTTTAAGGAATTAATAAATGCTCTTTTTACTCTATTATCTTTTTCACTAATTAGCCAACTATAATCCTCGTTAGTTATTTTTGGCTTAAGTTTTCCATAAGCAATCGAAGCCTCTTTCCTCACACCCCAAAAAGAATCGTTTTTTGCTGCATTTAACAAAATGTATTCTACAATCTTTCTTCCTTTTTTCTGGGATAACTCATGTGCGGCCCATATTCTATCTAAAACATTTTCAGCATTCAATAATTGATATTTTAGATCAGCGACAGATTTATCCATTTTTAATTTACATGGAACTCTCATACCTGAATTAAATACAACCATTTTAGGCCTAGATAAACACTCAATCTCAAACACTGTGTCTTTCCCTTCTACCCAAACAATATGCTCCTCTATTACACCATTATCAATTACAATGGAAATTGGCATTTTAAATAATCTACTATCATTGGGCTGTTTAACATGTAGTGATATCCTAGACCTTCTATGATTATATGACCAAGAAACATCATATTCTGGATATCCTGCATTATAAACCCATTCATTAAAAAACCAATTAAGGTTTTTTCCTGTAACAACTTCAATTGATTTTTTTAAATCAGATGTTTCTACATTTTGCATCTTATTATCTGATGTATATTTTCTTATAGATTTCCAGAACCCTTCCTCACCTAACACATCTGCAATCATGCTCAATATAAGGCTCCCTTTCGCATACACATGGCTGCTAAACAACTCAAATGGTTCATTATAATAATAATCAACAGTTGGTCTACTTTTTTTCTTATCAGCAGCCATATAGGATCTAATCTCTCCCAAACGAATATAGTCACCATCATCTTTACCTAAATCTTTTGTTAAATAAAGTCTAGAAAAAAAGGTAGCAAAGCCTTCATTAAGCCAAATATTTGACCAGTTTCTTGTTGTAATCATATTCCCATACCACTGATGAGCTAGCTCATGAGCTACAAGACCATCGCTGCTATGGTCTGGCTGAGCTCTAGAGTCATGCATTGTCCTATCAGTATTATGAGTAAGCGTAATATTTTCCATTCCTCCCCACATAAAATCACTAACAATAACTTGATCGTATTTTTCAAACGGATACTCTATTCCTGTAAGATCATTAAAATAACTAATCATGTCAGGAGTCTTACCAAAAGACCGAAACGCCTCTTCTTGATTGCTCGAATAGACCCAATAATTAACTGGAAGACCTTTATAACTGTCTTCAACTTTGACATAATCTCCTACCACAAATGAGATAAGATAGCTCACCATTGGAAAATTCTCTTTCCAATGAAAAGTATGTGTACCGTCAGTATTATCAGTTATGGATAATAATTCACCATTTGAAAGTGCCTTAAATTTCTTATCAACCGTTATCCTACATTCAAAAGTTGCTCTGTCATTAGGATAATCATAAAGAGGAACCCAATGATGATTATCAGTTTCCTCACCCTGAGTCCATGCTTGTACTGGTCTGTTTGGGTATGCTGAGTCTGGCTTGAAAAAATAAAGCCCAGTCCTAGGTGTTGCTGTGTAATTAATAACGACTGTAAGCGTATCGCTCCAATTATAATTTTTAATTAAATCCATATGTAGTTGTTTTTCACTTTGAAAAAAAGGTATGTCTTTATCATTTAATCTTACTCGCCTTATAACCATATCTTCTGCATCAAGATCAAGATTTGAGATTGAAGAACCTAAGGGACTAAATGAGTGAGAAACTTTCCCAATTACTTTCTCTGATAAAAAATCTATACTAATATCTATTTTAGTATGATGTATATCTACGCTTCGGTTTGGAGTTGCTTGAAAAGCAAGTTCTTCTGCTTCACATAAACATAAAAAAATAGAAACAATAAAAATTATATTTTTCAAAATGAATTCTTTGATTAACCACAGGTTTTATTATTTGTATAATAATTATTAATCATTTTACAAAAAAGTATAATAAATATATTTATTATGAGATTTAAAAATAATTTTATAAAAAAAAAGAGCTATAAATAGCTCTTTTTTTAATTCATCCTTAGCCTAAATACCTACGTAGGCTTTTACTCCTAGACCTATGCCTTAATCGCTGAATGGCTTTCTCTTTTATCTGCCTTACACGCTCTCTTGTTAAGTCAAATTCCTCCCCAATTTCATTAAGAGTCATAGCACTATCACGATTAATTCCAAAATACATTTCAAGAACAGATCTCTCACGCCCTGAAAGCGTGTCAAGAGCTCCGGTTACTTCCTCAGACATAGACTCACGCATTATATTTGCTTCAGGTTCTTCAGCCTGGTCATCTTCAATTATATCAAGAAGACTACTGTTTTCTCCATCTTGGAAGGGTGAATGGAGAGAGCTATGTCGCCTAGAATATTGCATGGCCATTAGTACTTCATCACCACTCATTTCTAACTGATTCCCAATCTCATCTCCCTTAGGCTGTCTCTCTACTTCCGCCTCAAGTTTTTCAGCAGCACGAGTAATTTTAGTAATTGTACCAACTCGATTAAGTGGCAGACGTATAAGCCTAGATTGCTCAGCTAAAGCCTGTAAAATAGATTGTCTAATCCACCAAACAGCATAGGAAATAAATTTAAATCCTCTAGTATGATCAAATCTTTTTGCTGCCTTTATAAGTCCTAAATTTCCTTCGTTTATTATATCAGCAAGTGAAAGGCCATTTCCTTGATATTTTTTTGCTACAGAAACAACAAACCTTAAATTTGCCTCAACCAGTTCTTTCATAGCCCGCTCATCATTATTTTGAATACGAATCGCAAGCTCAACCTCTCTATCAGGAGGTAGTGGGTTATACTTACCAATTTCAGCGAGATACATACTAATACTACCGCTTGACACTTTACTGTTTTTCTTTGTTTTAGGTTTAGGCTTAGTTGTAGCTGACTCCCCTTTTTTGGCTGCTTTAGCTTTTTCCTCTTTAGAGATTGCTTTAACTTCTTTTTCTATTTCTTTTGGATCTACTTTTTGTTCTTTAGTATTTGTTTTTTTCTTCGGCAAGTTATTTGCTCCTACTTAATTTTAATAGAATTGTTATAATAAATCCGGCGATATTACAAAATATTTTGTTATTTAATAAACATTATCTTTGATTCTGCCTTTTTCACTCCGGAAGTCATTCTAATAATATATACGCCACTAGAAATATTATCTCCTCCATTCTGATTTGGTGACCAGATTATTTTTCCTGCTCCTATGTCATTTGATGACAATATCCTCTCAGAAACTCTTTCCCCGATAATATTAAATATTGAAATCTTCGTATCTTGGTTCATCGGAGCTACAAAAGGAATTACAACACTTCCATTAAAAGGATTTGGGTAAGAAGGCTGAATTTTAATTTCTGAAGGAATTATCACATCAGGAACGCTACCCTGTATAGTTGCAAAACTTGGATAACGAGTATATCCAGCCTTGCTTAACACTACTAACTCTCCGGTTAGAATTGATTCCCAATAAAATCCATCAGTACTATTTTGAGCTGGACTGCTCATTACTGAAAGAAAAGACTCCGACTCATTAAAATATAACCCACCTGAACCACCATAGATATATAAGTTATCTGAATCAGAGAAAACACAATTGAGCATATAAGGATTTATACCTGCTCCAATCATCATTGAAAATGCTGATTGTAAACCATCTATGACCACACCATGCTGAGATATTTGTTGCATAATTAAAAGCATTATCAACTCTGAATCCACTACTGAGCTCCATCCCTCATCGTTCCAGTAACCCGCACCAAATGTTTGTGGAGGATGCTGATCTAACCATGAGTTATCTATACCGTTGTTCGTTATTAGATCGTATAAAACTTCTTTTGAAGCTCCTCCATTATGAACAAAAGAATATGTTTTATCACCCTGAAATATCCATGGGTGAGGATTAGGTATTTGGCTTGCACCGGATGTAGCTGTTCGAATGTGAGACATACCTATTGAATATGAACTGTCATTAAAAATTGAATTCATTATGGACCAATAACTTAGGGAGTCTTGATTCGCAGGATTAGAAGACCGAAAAACTGTTTGATATACTGAATCAATATATTCTGCATAGTGAACCACTGCCCAACCATCTTGATTGTACTGGCTCTGATTATAAAATGTATCCAATTGAAGAGAAATGAAGTTACTTTCTATAGAGGAAAGATTATCGAAACGACCACCTCCTTTTGAGATTACTGACCATATTCTGCATGCACTTAAAAAAGATAAAAAGTTGAAATACAGTATAATCGCTACTAAATATCTAAATCTCATAGAATAAAAAAAATATTATTAAAAAGATAGGTCTATAGAAAACCCACTAACAGTCTTAAAGACTCCAAATGATCTTGACACAAAGTCAAACCTCACTTTAGGACCCCTAGGGATTCTATAACTTATTCCCGCCCCATAGGCTAAACCTTGTTCGGCATCATCCATAAAGAGATCTGACTGACCAATCCTAAAAAAAACAAGCTCATTATATGCATACTCTAAGCCTGCATTGATATATTCTACATTATTATTTGGATGATTTGCATCAACAGACATTGTAACTCTATGAAGATTTAAAAACGTGTAGTCCTTACTTACCCCAAATCTAAATAGCAATGGAAGAGGCCATTTTGCGGCATCTAAATGACCATCAATTTTATCATTGTTACCATAGATCGTTTCATCAACATCATAATCGATGGCAGTGTTAATCCCATCCATACCCATCTTATCTCCAAAGTTGGATATACTCATCCCAATTCTTAATCCTTTTGTTGTTGTGAATAAGGTACCGATATCATAAGC